>JADMIO012927336.1_pt1 | contig 121134 bp, 93 predicted proteins | sample 8958161 | NCBI WGS metagenome assembly JADMIO01 (sample SAMN16585339, study PRJNA669376) | soil metagenome | isolation source: Crop rotation soil | place: USA: Cullars Rotation, Alabama | collected 2011 | reverse complement strand
GCCGCGACTTCAAGTCACGTGAATTCCAAGCTTCGGATCCCACTGTGCTGGAAAGAAACGTTTTCTGTACCAGCCCGTTCCTCCTACGGTGAATCCCGTACTTACCTGACCTATAGCATCGGGATCGAAAGGTGAATTCGTTCCAGGAATATTCTCAATGCTCCAATCGTGAGGAAGATCAAGCTTTCTCCAGTTGCTGTCATCAAAGGCGGGCATCTCCGCCCCTTGCGCGCCGCCGCGATGAAACTTCCAGTCAAAATCAAATAACATCGTTCCAGGTTGGCCACTTATAGACTGTGACCAGCCGATGGTACAAGAGATTGACATCAGCAGCAAAATATTTTTAAGATGCATTTTCATACAGTTACCGTTTGTGCTCAAAGACTCTAATTTTTGTTTTTCGATTCCGAAGGTTTAATGCTGAGTTCGAAAACAGTGATGGAAGCACCTTTCAAATCGCGCTCCTCTGAGAGAGTTAATTCTTTTCGTTTCTGCCACGTCGGTTTCATATCCTCCGCAGTGGTCCCAAAGTATTCCCATGCCTGCAGGACTTTTTCTTCCCTGTAACCCGTTATTGAAATGCTCGCCTTTTGCGTCAGTTCAGATTTATTGATGAGATAAATAAACAACCTGCTATTTCCGGGATCATAACTGGAGTATGAAATGATTGGAGCCGTTGCTTCCGTCTTTACCATCTGCTTGCCCAGGAAGTTACACCATATTTTCAAAGCAAAGCCTGTAGGATTCAGGTTGCCATCTTTGTCGAGGGCGTCATGGTCCATGCCCGGCCTGCTTTCGTTTTCAATCCAGCGCGTATTCCAGAAACAGGAGAACTCCACCTCTCTTTGTAATAGCAACTGGCCCGTCATATCGAAATTAACAATAGCATGGCCCATGTCGTTATCCCATTTCCAATGCTTGAACCAATCGATCGTGCCAAATTCAGCAACGATCACCTTCCAATGCTTCTTTTGCCCGGGTGTGGCGTATCTATTGAGAGCATCTACGCCGGATAATGCCGGACCGATCAGAACCTGTGCGGTATCACGGTAAGTTTTGTATCCACGATGAAAACCGTCTACACCGTAGTTACTCACGCACAGCCGGTCAGCGTAATCGCCGGTCTTCTCGACGACGGTTTTCAGGAACTCTGGACGTTCACCGTTTGCAACGATCATTATGGAAGGATCAACGGCCTTCATTGCCTTTGAAAAATCAATCACATCCTGCGCATAAATATCTGCGTTGGAATTCGGGTTGTTAGCATTCCAGGATTCATTACCAATCATCCAGTACCTGACACCGTATTTCTTTTTCATATTGGCATATCTCACCCATTCAACCCCATTCCTGATTAATTCTTCCCGGGAGGATACGCGTTCCCCAGGCCCCGCTTTCCGCAAATAATTGTCTGCGGCAACCACAACCACAGGTTCTGCACCGATAGCATGGCACATCGACATGTATTCGTCGAAGTCGAGCGGATCATATACAAACGTTCCCTCGTTAGTAAACATCCCCGCATAATCCTCCAACCCCGCCGTGCGGGCAAGCGCCGGCGCTGATTTTTCATAAGGAGGAACACTAAACAAATACAGATCCGATTTTTCCCCACCGGGATACCGCAGATACTTCACCCCCATTTCCTTCAATGCCTGTGTCACGGTTTGCTTAGGATGAGGAAATCGACCGCCATCCATTAAAAAATCAAGGTTGATCCCAATGGGACGATTGGAAACATCGTTTATCAGACTGTCGGGATATATTTTTACAATGACCTCTTGCGCGGCTGTCTGGCTAACCGCGATTGTGAAAAGTAAAACGATGGACCCAAAAAATTTTACGCGCTGCATCATGCTATTCATACCCAAGGATATCCAGGACAGGAGTTTCTTGTCCGTCAAACAATATGGATTTGCCTTTCAGAAAATCAATCAGCTTATTCCAGTTTTCGTCATGCTGGTCGTACCACATTGTTTTGCCAAATGACCCATTGAAGCGGATGAACCCGTTCGATGGTGTTTTTAAATCGCCGATATAGAAATTGTTCTCCAGATAATTGTGGGTTGATTTTGTGAGTTTTACAGCCTCGTTCGCTTCTTCGGCAAAAATGAAATTGTTTCGGAAGAATGTGCTATCCGGATAATAATTTTGCCCCCAGGTGGTAAGGTGCAGCAAGGTCCTGTCTATCTGTGGTTCGGGTTTCCTCCTGATATAGAACAGATTTTTCTCTATCACTGAATTTACAATTGTGCCCGTACAATGAATGACCGGAGAGAAATAGGCCGGTGTTTCTTTCGCGATATAGTTTCTGAGTCCGTCATTGATGCTGACGTTATAACGGATCACCGTTCCTTTATTGCCAATGCTCCAGTCGCTGGGCCATCCTCCTGAATTGCAGATCAGCAAGAATCCTCCAAGATTGTTGTAGCTCAGGTTATACTGAAACACAGAATTTGTAGAGTTCCAGTCTGAGTCAAATCCATAGCCATCTACCTGGGATTGATGGTCGCTTACAACATTATATTGCACCAGGGCATTATCACAGCTCCAGGGCCATATGCCGTCGCAGGCTTCCGTGTATGGCAACGTAGCCGGGCTGTTGCGCATGACATTGTACTCGATCAAAGGGCTTTCACAGGCCACGGTTACGATTCCATCGCCAGGCACTCCATCAATAACATTGTTCCTGATGATCACTTTCAAACTGGGATTCCATTTTCGCCTGATCCAGTTGCCCCACATATTGATTCCGTTTCGCTGGCAATTCTTTATCAAACAATTCTCGACAATAAGCCCATCAAATCTAGAGGAAACGGTATCTGTTTTCTCGTCATGAAAATTTTTCAGCATGATGCCATTGCCTCCTCCTTTTTTTTCTCGGACCAGGATGCCGGTCACGTCGTGGACGAACAAATTGTCTATGGTTATATCGTGGGCCGTCCCGTAGTTCAGCAATTCCACCAGGAGGCCATTTAACCCATCGACGGCTGTATCACCTTTATTCGATATTTCGAGATCTCGGATCACTACATACTCGGAGTTAAAAACATGTACAGCGTCCATCTTTGAAGCATCTCCTTTGATGTGTGGTCGGTCACCACTTCCATATTTGCCAACAACAATCGCCTTGCCGGCAGCCCCTTTACAGGAAATGAAAAGATGCTCGTCAAAAACCGCTCCTGACTTAAGCAGCACACTGTCGCCAGGCTTTAATGTAAGATCTTTGATCAGTGAAAGGCTTTTGAAAGGTTTTTCGGGACTTGTTCCGTGATTCGTGTTATTCCCATGAAGAGGATCGAAATAATAGTTGACCGATTTTTTTTTATCCGAGCACCTGATCAGGAGAAGTGCGAAAAAAGAAAGTAAAACGATCTTTGCCTGTATTTTCATTTAGTTTCTTTCGGAGGTTCGGTCTGTCAATCAAAAGAAGAGCGGATTTTTTACAACCCGCTCTTTCCTCATTACTAACCCTAAAATTATTCAATCACTCCTTTTAATTATAGAGTGGATTTTGCACCAATAAACTGTTCTTGTTCATTTCATCAACCGCGATCGGCATGAGGTAATGACTATCTGCCCACTTCCTATTCGGCTCGACCACTTTCTCGGAGAATTCGGGATTTGCCGTTGAACCATCAACCGGATAAACGACGTCGACTCCTTTGGCCGGCACGTATGCTTCCTCACCGATCATCCAACGTCTTACATCCCAAAACCGGTGTTCTTCAAAGGCAAGCTCGATGCGCCGTTCGTTGCGATAGCGCGCTAAGAGATCAGCTCCCGAATCACTAATCGGTGGCATTCCAGCCCGCTCTCGGACTTGATTGATTGCATCCCGGGCTTCATCCTCCTGCCCTAATTCAATACAAGCTTCAGCGTAGTTAAGTAGTACCTCTGCATAGCGGATGAAAGTAAAGGGGGTATTAGGTTTTGCTCCAAAATAAATGTGCGGATAATCCGGATCGATGAACTTGCGCATGTAATAACCAGTACCCGTTACGCCGCCATAATCTGCAGCTTCCGTTCCGTCACTCCAGTGACCCAGCTCAACATTGCGGCCAATCCAGGATGCGCCTTCATACAACAGGGTGGCATAAAAGCGAGGGTCACGGTCTACGTAAGGGGTTGTACCACCCGTACCCCAATCGAATGGAGTGCCGTCGTTTTTCTCATATGCATCGGCGAGGCTGGCCAAAGGCTGATTTAGTTCATACCCGCCATAACCACCGGGGCCGCAGATCGTGAAAGCCCAATCGGTTTGCCAGTAATAGAAATTGCCATTGTTAAAATTGTCATTGATCTGCAGGAATATATCCTCCGATGTTTGTCCTAAAAATATTTCTGTTAGGTTCTGCACAATGTCATCGGAAGGTCCCGGGGAGGCTTTGTGCAGCTGATAAACACCAAGGTCTATTACAGCCTTAGCTGCATCCCTGGCTGCCTGCCAACGCGCATTCCTGTCGCCGCCGACATAACCAACCAGTTCCGGGTTATCATATCCACCTGCCCAGGATGCATTCGAATTAAACAAGTCACTGGCAGCGTAAAGCAACACCCGTGACTTCAATGCCAACGCAGCACCTTTAGTCGCTCTTGTTCTGACGCCATCGACCGGAAGTACAGCTGCCGCCGCATCCAGATCGGCAACAATGAAGTTGATACAATCTTCAAAAGAGGATCTTGCAATACTGTAGTCACCATCTATTACAAACGTTATTGTTTTATCAATCAGCGGAACACCTCCATACTGCTTCACCAAACTATAATAATTATAAGCACGAAGCCAGTGTGCTTCACCTTTAAGGACTTCACGCTGGTCTTCCGCTGCAAACGGAACTCCATCCGCCTTTTCAAGGAAAAGATTTGATTCACGGATCCGTTTGTAGAGATTGACCCAATCAAAATTTCGCTGACCGTCAGCCCAATTTCCCATACCCATTGCACCTTTTTCCTCCGGTGTCATATTGCTTTCCGTTACACGCGTGGATACGCCGTCAACCTGAATAAAAGAAGCTTCGTCCACGACGGATGCCATCTCCAGCCATTGACGGGGAAATTGCATATTGGCATAAATGTTCAAAAGAAATTTCTCGGCATAGGCAGGGTCACCCCATGCTGCGGCATCAGAGATTCTATCTCCTGGTTTTGTATTAAGATAGTCGTCATTACAGGAAAAATTCCCCAGCAATGCGACGATCAGTAGAAATGAATAAATATGCTTTCTCATATTGCTTTTATCCTAGAATTGCACCGAAATACCAGTATTGATAATTTTCTGCAGCGGGTAGCCTTGACCGGCAAAACCGTCACCTTTGGATTCCATCTCGGGATCGTAGTCCTTATAATCCGGCGAGATAGTGAAGAGGTTCAATCCACTCACGTAGATCCTCACTGTCGTAAGATGAAGTTTATTCATCAGGCTAGCCGGAAGCGTATACCCCAACTCAACATTCTTCAACCTCACATAATCTGTTTTTCTGATCCAGAACGTATTCAGGTTCTCGGAACTTACCCAATACTCGTCGTTTCTATTGAACGTCCTAGGAAAGTCGGTGTCGCGGTTATCCTCGGTCCATCGCTGGTCATAAAAGCTTTTGAGAAAATTGATATTTTCCCCGCCTCTTCCCAATAGATAGCGAATACCTCCGGATGCACCTTGGAAAAGTACCGAAAGATCGAAGCCATGATAATTCATGTTCAGGGTGAATCCACCCGTGAAGGTCGGGACATGATTCTTGTCAAGGGCCACTTTATCATCCGCATTGATGAATCCGTCATCGTTATAATCGTCGAAGATGATATCACCCGGGACCGCTCCATTGATGTGCGGAGTGGCATCGACCTGCGCCTGATCCCGGTAGATTCCAATTGCCCGGTAAAAAATCTGGTTGTAGTAATAACCAGTGAACAAGGGCCGACCAGTTGTTTGCTGATAATCCGGAATATTTTCAGGTTCATCAAAATCAACCGTTTTACTTTTGGAAAGGCCGCCATTGGCGCCTACCGTGAACTTCAGATCACCAATGGAATTACTGTATGATATAATGAAGTCGAAACCCTTGCTGCTTGCCTCACCCTTATTCACGTCGGGAAGTTGTGGAAATCCCGGGGTGGACGGGACCGAAGAAGTTTGTGGTATAAGTATCCCTGTTCTTTTATAATTAAAGTAGTCTGCTGTAAAGTTGATCTTGTTTTCAAGCAGAACCATGTCAAAACCTATATTGAACTGGTTCGCTTCCTCCCAACGTGATCGTGGATAAGGTACAATGTCTTCCTGCAGCGTGTTGATGTTTACCGGTACGCCGGTTTCCGGATCATAGGAGATAAAACCCAGATCAGGAATGCTATAAGTTGAAAGGAACTGGTAAGGATCGATGAGATCGTTGCCTGTCTTGCCCCAGGAAGCACGTAACTTGAGGTTATTAACGAAAGATAAACTGTTCCTCCAGAAATTTTCTTCTGAAATACGATAACCCAAAGAGACGCCTGGAAAGAATGCGTTCCTGACATCGTTGGCGAATTTACTTGAACCCTGGTATCTCCATACAAATTCTGCAAGGAATTTGTCCTTGAAATCATACTGCACACGACCGAAGAGGTGCGCCCATCGATTCGGGCCTGGTGTGATTCCATCATTGGATTGAGTACCTAGACCAAAATGCAGCTCATCAGGATACTTCCCTATGAAACCATTTCGTGATGCCGAAAGATAAGACCACAGGTTCTCCATCCGTTCACCACCGGCCATCAGTTTAATGGTATGATCATTAGCGATGGTTTTTTCATAATTAATCATCGCGTTCAGGAGGTACCCCTTATACTGGTCGTTGTTCTGATTAAGGCTCGGGTTTCCCCCGTAGGTGTTCGCGTCCAATACTGGGTTATTATTTACATCGACCATTCCGGGAATCGAATCGTACAAAGTGTACGGCGTGTAAAAGTTTTTACCATAGTAAAAGCTGCGATCCAGCGCGGCTGTTCCGGTAAGGGAAAGGCCTTTTACCCAAGGGATTTTGATATTCAGCCTGGCGTTGAAGTTGAATACATAGTTATCACTGCGGATATAACCGGCTTCTGGTGTGCTTGTCACGACCGGATTGCTTTGATCAACCGGGTCGAGGTACGGGCCCGGTAATCCGTTTGGCCAGTGTGCAATAAAATCGGGTCGCGATGAAGTCAGGTCCTGAAAGATCTTGGCGGAACCACGTGTTGGGAAGTTCTTGTCCTCCAACCTTCCCATCAGGTCGGCGCTGAAGCTGATATACTCGTTTATCTTGGTATCAAAGTTAATGCGCATGTCGTGCTGCCTGTAGTCGCTGGCACTGTTGTTGTAAAATCCATCCTGGTAGCGGGTCGAAAATGAAACAAAAACCCGCGCGGCGTCACTGCCTCCCGAAACGGAAACATTTGTCATGTGCTGCACTGACCAGGGTTTCAGTACTTCATCGAACCAGTCCGTATTGGGATAACGCCACGGGTCGCTGCCATCCTTGAGCATTTGAAGCTCGTTGTCAGAGTAATACAACGGGCGACTACGGTACTCATCGATCTCATTATGAAGGATGCCGAATTCGTAGGCGTTGGTCAGCTCAGGGATTCGAGTAGGTTGTGTAAAACCGAGATTGAAGGAAGCATTCACAGCCATCTTTCCTGCTTTGCCGCGCTTCGTTGTAATGATTATCAAACCATTTGCCGCCTGTGACCCATAGATAGCTGCCGAAGCATCCTTCACCACGGAAATGCTTTCGATTGTCGATGGGTCAATTCGCTCGAGCGAACGATTTGGCACGCCATCAACGACGATTAATGGCCTGTTATCATTAATCGTACTCAGGCCGCGTACGAGAAGCGTTGAAAAATCGTCGCCAGGTTCACCGCTTTGACCGATCGCAACGAGGCCAGGCAATCTTCCGGCAAGGCTGTTGCTCACGTTGATCGAAGGTGACTTGATGATCTCCGAACCCTTAACAGAAGCCACCGCACTGGTTATTTCCCTTCGTTCCTGAGTGCCGTACGCAACGACAACTACTTCAGAAAGTAGCTTCACATCTGGCGACAGGGTGATATTGATAGTGCTTTGAGCGCCAACAGCAAGTTCCTGAGAAGTGAACCCTACAAAAGAAAACACGAGCGTGGCGTTTTCATTTACACTTAACGTGTAACTCCCGTCCACGTCAGTAACAGTACCATTGGTTGTACCTTTTTCAGTAACACTTACGCCCGGCATTCCAGTATTGTCTTCCGAAGAAGTGACGGTGCCCGTCACTGTTCTCTGCGCCAATGCGCCGAGAGTCGCGCAGAAGACCAAAGCAAGGGAAAGCCATAATGATCGTAGTAGTATTTTGTTCATAGGCGCGGCGTTTCGATGTGATGGAAACTAAAAAAAGGTTCACCTCAGCGCGATATGCCGAGACGAACCTTCTTTTTTAACTAATATTAATCTTTTGTAACACTGATCTTATCCAGCAAAACCCATGCATTCATATCGTCGAATCCCTCATAATCATATGCCTCAAGCGCATTCTGGAGCTCGAACTCAATAACCAGATTTTCCCCGGCGTGGGCTGCGGCCTGCTCATCCGTTAGCGTAAAGGAACCAGTCAGGCTCAGCCACTGATACTGGTTCGCAAATGGCAATAGCAGTACAGTTTCACCAATGACTGTTCTGGTCGACGGATCAGATCCGCTATAGGAGCTAAACTTCACGGCGACTTTCTCGTCCGTTTCGCCCCAGTAGATATAATCGAAATTTCCCTGTAGTGAGATGTCGAAGTGTGTTTCCGATGTGGGAACAGTACCAACAGTCTGGTAAAAACCCTCACCAAAAGAGCTCTGCCAGGAGACATACTCATCGTCATCAAAAGAGCGACCAACATTATCTCCGTTGTCTTCTGTCTTCCACGCTTCCACACTGTTCATGTCCTCAAGTTCTTCATCATCGGGAGCAGAAAAGTCACCGTTGACAATAAGCTCCTGGGATGCCAGTGTTGAGAAAGTCACTTCGTCACCATAAAATGTATCGCCGCCGGCGATGGCATAAGCCCTTACGTGATACTCGGTGTCATTGTCCAGATCAGTCATTTCCACAGTGAATTCTCCGTCACCCGTACCAGCAGTTGCCTTAGTACCCGAAGTTGTTGGTTCCGCGTTTTCGGACCAAACCAGTCCACGTTCTGTGACTTCTCCATGCGATACAGCAGTAATATTACCTCCGCCAGTTGCAGAACGGGTAGAGATGTCGGTGACAGCAGTAGTACTTAGCGTCGCCGATGGGTTTTCTTCGTCATCACAACCTGCCATAAACAGCATGGCGAATGCTGCGAATGGGACAACTAGTAGTTTGAGTTTGTTCATAAGGAATAATTTAAGTTTTGATAATAAGGTGTTGATTTTCAAGTTCATTGAACGACGTAAAAGTTGCCTTTCTTAAGTAACACGCCTGGCCTGTAAATGTTTGGACCATCTGAAATATGACCGAATGCAACCTGTTAAATCGTTTTCAATAAGGGTACAATTTACACTTATTTATTAAAAAACGTAATTTATACACTTATTTTTTTGCCTGGTTTTGTCAACCAAATGGTGTCGTTATTCCCAGAAAACTTACCGGAGTTAAAAACAGGGCCGTGTGTGCCAAAACAAGGGAAAGGTTAAAAATAAAAGGCCACCTTTTGACGGTGGCCCATATGTATATCAACGGATTTTTGTGGCGACAGGTTGTAATGAAATCTTGTCGTAATTGGACAACCGGGCCCTAAATAAACTTCATCCCCTCGTGCTCCAGCTTGTTGTACTGCCCTTTATCAAAAACATAATAAAACGCGCCTTTGCGGGATGACTCTTTTTCTTTTTGATTCAGTTTCTTCAGGATCCCGAGCTCCAGGATCTTACGGGTAAAATTTCTTTTGTCAAGCGGAGTTTCATAAATGGCTTCATACACATATTGCAGTTGCTGCAGCGTAAACTTGTTTGGCAACAACTCAAAGCCGATGGGATGATTGGCCACCTTCTGCTGAAGCCGTTCCTTTGCCTTTTGAAGCATTTCCCTGTGGTCGAAAATGAGCGTCGGAATTTTGTTCAAAGGAAACCAGAGCGCTTCGTGATCTTCCTGGATCTGATTGCTGAAGTTGGCAATATTAATAAGAGAATAGTAGGCAACAGATACCACCCTACCCGCTGTGTCACGGTTTACATCACCGAAGCAATACAGCTGTTCCATGTAAATATTCGTAAGCCCGGTGAGCTGCTTGAGAATTCTTGCAGCAGCGTCATCTACACTTTCATTTTTGTTGACAAACCCTCCCATCAGCGACCATTTACCCTTCTCCGGCTCAAAATCCCTTTTGATGAGCAGGGCTTTCAGCTGTTTACTCTCGCTGTCGAAACCGAAAATAATGCAATCAATGGCCAGCAGCAGGCGATCGGATTTCTGATAACCCTCACTATTCATAACCCGTGAAGAGGCTGGTGTATTGTTCGTAGGTTTCACAAGATCAAGCATATTGTTAAGCTTTTTAGTTCAGTTTGATCAACCGGTAAAATACAAGTAACCGCCCAGGATCACGATCACTACCAAAGCAGAGGCTGCAACGTCGCGCCAGTCCCAGCTCGCAGCAGATTCCGCACGGTCTGCAGCCGTCTTTGTGGCAAAAGTAAGGTTCTGAAGTTTCGCGTACTCCGGTTCTTTCGTCATATAGCTCACCGCTACCATCACGATAGCGGATATGATGGTGATGAGAATGCTGAAATATTGAAAGTTGATATTATTCACAATCCAGAGGAACGAGCCTTCTGCATAGCTTTCCTGCAAGCCAAGGGTCACGGGCGTATCAACCAGCATGCGGAATAAGCCCACGGCAAATCCGATGATCATGGCCCACAAACAACCCTGCGCATTGAGGCGTTTCCAGAACACACCAAAGAAAAATACGACAAAGATCGGAGGAGCGAGATAGCCCTGAACAGCCTGCAAATAGTTGTACAATCCAGTGGCGCCCTTAACCACCGGTATCCACGCCATGGCAATGAGCACCATAACGATGGTTGCTATTCTTCCCATGCGAACAATTTCCGCCTGACTTGCCTTGGGCCGCAGCTTCTCATAAATATCTATCGTGAACAAAGTTGAGCATGCATTGAAAACGCCTGCGAGTGATCCCATCAGGGCAGAAAGCAATCCTGCAACAACAATACCTCTCAATCCAGTAGGCAAAAGGTGCTCAACCATCAGGGGAAATGCAGCTTGTGCCTGTGAGGTGGCTTTTCCGGTCGTAGCATCATACACGACATCGAGACCCGGAACTTTTCCGCTTTTAGCAAGGGCGAAACAGATGAGCCCGGGAATGATAAACAGATAAACAGGAAATAATTTCAGAACCGCTGCAAAGATACTTCCCCTGCGGGCGCCCTGCTCGTTCGGAGCGCCGAGTGCGCGCTGAACAATATATTGGTCCGTACACCAGTACCACAGACCGATAACCGGAGCGCAGATTGCCATGCCCAGCCATGGAAATTCCCCATTGAAATACCAGGCTTGCCTGACCAGGTGACCGTCACTTCCCCGTTCTATTACCGGGGCCCAGGTGCTTTCAACACCAGCAGGCGTTAACGGTTTCCAGAGGTTGAACATTTCAGAACCGCAGATCCTCTTCAGCTCACTCCATCCTCCCAGTTCAGTGAGACCATAAATGGTAAGCATGGCTGATCCAAGGATGAGTACAACAACTTGCACGGCGTCATTGTACGCGACCGCGCGCATCCCGCCCAATGCAGTGTACAAACCTGTTAGTACAATCACCAGCACAGAACCGATCCAGAAACTGTCTATCACTGTGTTTCCCAAGGTGACTTGAAGTTCAGGAAGCAAAGTCCCGAACACCACACCGCCTGCAAAAATGCCCACGGCGATTTTTGAAACTATGAAAGTGATTATGGAAACGATGGACAGCACATAACGCGAAGAGGTAGAAAATCTTTTTTCAAGGAACTCCGGCATGGTAAAGACCAGCGAACGCGCATAAAATGGAACGAATATCCAAGCGAGTACCAGAAGACACCACGCATGGAACTCATAATGCGCGAGCGCGACACCATCTTTTGCACCTGATCCTGCAAGGCCGACAATGTGTTCTGAACCAATGTTTGATGCGAAAATGGAAGCGCCGATAATCCACCAGCTCAGGTTCCTTCCGGCGAGAAAATAATCTGCAGATTCATTCTTTCCTTTTTTCACTACCCACCAGACGACGCCTGCCAGGATTCCAAAGTAAGCTGCGATAACGATCCAGTCTAAAGTTTGTAATAAGCCCATTGATGTGTTGATGTGTTGGTGTAACTTACTCTTAACTCCTAATTTTTTAGTATTTAGCATATAGCATTTAGTATTTAGAATAATAACATGACGTATGTCTTTCTAAATTCTAACTCCTATATACTAACTCCTATATTCTAAATTCTATATTCTAAATTCTATATTCTAACTTCTATATTCTCGAATAATACATTTCATTCCACCGAAGCTCGTTTTTAAACTGATACAGATTTGTGTTTTTTCCGATAAGCACGTACTCGATCCCTGCCATGGATGCAAAATCTTCCAAATGTTCTGACGTAAGATTCTGACTGTAGCAGGTGTGATGGGCTCCCCCTGCCAGGATCCACGCGGCGCATCCCGTGGCCATATCGGGATAAGGTTTCCACAACGCCCTGGCTACCGGAAGTTTTGGAAGATCGTGATCGGCTTTAACTGCTTCGACCTCATTTACCAGCAACCTGAAACGATTGCCCATATCAACCATAGAGGCATTCAGCGCCGGGCCCGGGCGAGCGTTAAAAACAAGCCTCACAGGATCTGACTTGCCTCCTATTCCCAACGGATGAATTTCGCACGAGGGCTTCCCGCCGGCTATCGACTCGCAGATCTCAAGCATGTGTGCACCCAGTACTTTTTCATGCCCTGCAGCAAAATGATACGTGTAATCTTCCATAAATGAATTTCCGCCTTGCATGCCTGCACCCATCACTTTCATGGCGCGAACCAGTGCTGCGGTTTTCCAGTCCCCTTCCGCACCAAATCCATATCCGTCATTCATAAGTCGCTGAACGGCGATTCCCGGCAACTGCGCCAGGCCGTGAAGATCTTCAAAGGTGTCTGTGAAACCTTTAAAATTTCCCTGCTTCAAAAATGAACGCATGCCCGCCTCTATCCTGGCTGCATCACGCAAGGCAGTATGCCGCGCGCCGTTTTTCTGCAAATCCTTTACGACCGAATACCTGGACTCGTATTCCGCCACCAGCTTTGAGATTTCGTCATCTGAAACATCGTAGATTGATTTAACGAGCTCTCCGACTCCATATCCATTCACGCTGTATCCGAACTTGATTTCCGCTTCAACTTTGTCCCCTTCGGTAACGGCAACTTCGCGCATGTTGTCACCAAAGCGGCAGAACTTTGCCTGCTGCCAGTCATGCCAGCCACAGGCAGCCCGCATCCAGACATTCAGCCTTTCATGGACTTTCACATCCTGCCAATGTCCTACTACAACTTTTCTACTCAACCGCATCCGTGACATGATAAAACCAAATTCACGATCACCATGCGCGCTTTGGTTCAGGTTCATGAAATCCATGTCCATATCTTTCCATGGAATATCGCGGTTGAATTGTGTGTGCAGATGCAATAAGGGCTTGTTGAGGATCTTTAATCCGCCGATCCACATTTTGGCTGGGGAAAATGTATGCATCCAGGCGATAATACCTATACAGTTTCCTGCCGCGTTGGCTTCCTGAACAACCCTGAAAATTTCTTCCGGTGTTTTAAGTACAGGCTTAAATACAACGGCTACAGGAATTCCCGAGGCAGCATTCAGCTCTTTCACGATTTGTTCAGAATGCTGATCAACCTGGCGTAAGGTCTCCTCACCATATAAAAACTGGCTTCCCGTTACAAACCAAACTTCCAGGTTTTTGAAATTGATCATTTTATCTTCGATTGTTTAAGACTGCTATCGCGATATGAGTTCCACATTCGTTATTTTTTCAGGAAACCAGATCATCATCTCTCCTTTTCCACGATGGGCCCAGGCGTAATAGGGTATGGCCGTAAATGGCTTCTTCGCTGTGGAAATGTTTGTTCCGGAATCATCGATCTCTACGGCTACCGCGTCTGTTTTCAAAACTGTCACACCGTTTAACAGATCTTTTCTGAACTCAGTCAAAAAATCCGTACTGGCCGGCAAAATAAAATTAGTAGCCATTCCATTGTTATCGGGCCACTCGGCACAGTAAATCAGCGGCCCACGTTGAAGCGCCACTTTACCCTGATCGTCCGCAACGTGAGGATCCGCTACGACTTTGCGAACCTCCATTGGCAAATCAACCGAAATAACATCACCTTTTTTCCAGGTGCGGGTCAGAACGGCATAACCCTTCTCAATTTTATAATCTACGGATTTACCATTAATGGTAATGGAAGTATTTGCCGCTGACGCTTTTTCAAATTTATATAGCGAGGAAGGCATGGCTTCGTTTTTCGCCCAGCCTGGTATCCTGATCAAAATACCCATATCAACAGGGGATTGGGGTGATACCGTAAGAACCAGATGTCCCTCCCAGGGGTAATTATTCTGTTGTGTAAGTTGAATAGCTTTTTTATTGACTTCAACGGTAGCGCTACTGGTGGCGAAAAGGTTCACATATAAATTATTCTCCTTTTTCGCGTACATGTAACCTCCGATGGAAGGAATAAGCCGGGTTACGTTGGTTGGACAGCATGAGCAGGTAAACCACCCGGAACGGCCAGCTTCCATATCAGCATGATCCACGCCATTTTTGATCTCCATGGCGTTGGTGTAAAAAAAAGATTTGCCATCCATGCCGACACCTGATAACAACCCGTTGTAAAGGGATTTCTCCAGAATATCAAAATACTTAGACTCACCATGAAGCAGGAACATGCGGTGATTCCAATACACGTTCGCGATCGCCGCACAGGTTTCGTTGTAGGCTGTCCTGTTTGGTAGTTCATAATTTGCACCAAAACGCTCTCCATCACCAATGGCGCCCACTCCTCCCTGAACATAAATTTTTTTGCTGACCACATTGTTCCAGATGGAGTCAATGGCAATTAAAAGGTTTTTGTCTTCTGTGAGCGCTGCCACATCAGCCATCGCGGAATATAAATACCCGGCTCGGACTGCATGACCGACGGCTTCATACTGTTGCACTACCGGGATATGGTCCTGCCAGTAGGCGCCGTTTTTCCATGGGTCTTTGCTTTTTGCATCGTAACCATCAAAATGCCCCCGCTCTTCAATAAAATACTTTGCTGTTTCGAGGTACTCCTTTTTGCCGGTAATGCGATACAATTTCACAAGGCCCATCTCAACAACCTGGTGTCCGGGCGCAACATGCTTTTTGTCATGACCGAATGTGCTGCATACGAGGTCAGCATTTTTCAGGGCAACATCCAGCAGATTTCTTTTCCCGGTAGCCTGATAATGGGCAGCAGCAGCCTCGTATAAATGGCCTGCGTTATACAACTCATGACTCAGCTCCCGCTCTTTCTCCCACCTTACTTTGCCTGCCCATACATGAGCAGCATCCGGATTGATGGTCCTCGCAGTGTAAAGATATCCATCTGGCTCCTGCGCATTTTTTATTTTGACAATTAACGAGTCGATGTAATCTTCCAGAGCCTTATCGGGATATAAACTTAGGGAAAAGGAAGCGCCCTCGATGGTCTTGTAGATATCCGTGTCGTCAAAGGGATAGACCGTACAGAATTTACCGTTCCTGGCGGCGGCCATTTCGAAATTTTTCACACGACCAGTTTCCTCGCAACGCTGGAATGATGCAGGGATGGTTACGGTGTGATTGGTCCTGATCCGCGGAAGCCAAAAGCTGTCATTCAACTTCACTTTCGTGAAAGGAACCACCTGAATCGGATAGTCAGCTTTCTGTGCCTGAGCTAACACGGAGCCCGATAGCAAGAATAAAACTAAAATTCGTTTCAAGGTATTTACAGTTTAGGTTCTCTTAACTTTTTTGAGCCTATAGCTCATTCATCTCAGCTTTGACCATAATAAGAATCAGGGCCATGCTTGCGATCATAATGTTTCTTTATCAATGAATCCTTAAGCCGCGGGGCTTCAGGATTAATATTTTCAGTCAGAAATGCCATCTGCGCAATGGACTCGAGCACCGCGCTGTTGTAGACTGCTTTCTCAGCAGTCTTTGCCCATGTGAATGGCGCGTGATTTCCCACCAGGATCATTTCCACCTCCTCATAACTGAGTTGGCGTTCCTTCAGACAATTCATGATCTGAAAACCGGTCTGAAGTTCATAATCGCCTCTGATCATCTCATCGCTCATGGGTGGAGCGCAGGGAATATCTGCCGTGGTGTGATCGGCATGGGTGGTGCCAAAGACCGGAATGTCCCGCTGTGCCTGTGCCCACGCCGTTGCATAGGTGGAATGTGTGTGGGCTATTCCGCCTATTTTATTCCAGTGATTGTACAACACCGCGTGGGTTTTTGTATCCGATGATGGACGGAATGTTCCCTCGACGGTCTGTCCATCAAAATCCACCACCACCATTTTTTCAGGAGAAAGTTCGGCGTAAGCAACGCCGCTGGGCTTGATTGCAAAAACGCCCTGATTGCGGTCGGCAGCGCTGACGTTCCCAAAAGTAAAGACCACAAGACCTAAAACCGGTAGTTGTAAATTTGCCTGACAGGCTGCAAATTTTATCTCATCGTATTTGCCCATGTCAAGCCTGGTATTCTTTTACCATTTTTGTTTCGTTATTATTTTCCAGCAACGATCCCGATCGGATGTATTGCTGATATCGCCTGGCATAAATTGCCGTCCTCGTATTCTGTGGATGATATTCAAGGTCAAATCCCTGACCCATCGCGCTCATCGCATCCTCAACCTTCTTAAAATAACCTGCGGCCGTGGCAGCAAACATGGCCGCTCCCAACGCACAAGTCTGTTCGGAACGATGGATGCGGATCGGCATATTCATTACATCGGCCATCACCTGCATGATGTAAGGTGACTTCCTGGCAACGCCACCAAGTCCAATAAGTCCTTTGACAGGAACCTCCTCTTCCTCAAACCGGTCCACAATAGCCTTTGCCCCAAAACAGGTTGCCTCAACCCATGCCCGGAATAAATGAGGCGCTGAGCTTCCAAGATGAAGGCCAAACATGGCGCCTTTTAAAGTTTGATCTGCATTGGGCGTTCGACGGCCGTTGAGCCAGTCAATGGCAAGCTCACTGTTCTCGTCCAACGGTATGGCTGAGGCCTGGCGTGAAAGTTCCGGAATGATCCTGTCCGAAAGCTCATTTTTCAGTTTTTCAGATAAAGTGTGGTCCAATAATGACGTTTGAGATATTAATGCTTCAAGGGGCCATTCCAGCACACGTTTAAACCATGCATAAGTATCGCCGAAAGCAGATTGTCCGGCTTCAAGTCCGATCATGCCAGGAATGACAGACCCATCCACCTGACCACAGATACCCCTGACGAGTTTATCCTGAAGATCTTTTCGCGGTGCTACGAGCATGTCGCAGGTGGATGTACCCATCACTTTACTCAGATGATAAGGTTCGATCTGCCCGCCAACGGCACCCATATGCGCATCAAAAGCTCCGACGCCTACAATAACGTTATCTGAAAGTCCAAGGCGTTCCGCCCACTCCTTACTGAGTTTTCCAGCGGGTTTATCTGCTGTAAAGGTTTCCTTAAAAAGCCGGTTTGTAAATCCTGACAATAAGGGATCAAGCGATGAAAAAAAACTGTCGGGTGGAAGGCCACCGAAATCGGCAGCCCATAATGCCTTATGTCCGGCGGAACAAACGCCGCGTTTCATCGCGTGCACATCTTTTCCTCCGCAAAGCAGGAACGGTATCCAGTCGCAATGCTCAACCCAGGAATAACATGTTTTCCTTACTGTCTTGTCAACCCGGAGAACATGCAGAAGTTTTGCCCAAAACCATTCTGAAGAATAGATCCCTCCCACATATTTTAGATAGTTCAGCGGAAAGTTTGCAGCATGGGTGTTGATCTCCGAAGCCTCCGCAGTTGCGGTATGATCTTTCCAGAGCACAAACATGGCGTTCGGATTGTCGGCGAATTCAGGGAGTAATGCCAGCGGTGTTCCCTGGGGATCAACTGCAACCGGAGTAGAACCGGTGGTATCAACGGAGATCGCAAGGATGGAATTACAAACTGTGGCTCCCGCTTTCCGGATACAATCCTTTACAGTAAATTCAAGGCCTTCGATATAATCGAGCGGGTGCTGGCGGAATTGATTCTGTTGCGGGTTGCAGTATAGTCCATCACGCCAGCGTGGGTATTGAAAGACGGATGAGGCAACTTCCTGACCGTTGCCGGCATGAACGATGATGGAACGAACGGAGTCTGTACCATAATCAACACCAATTACAAAAGCATCCGATGCCATTTTTTAAAACGGTTAGGGATAGGGTTAACTTTACGGATTTCAAGTTACACTTAATTTTATAATAAGTGTAAGGTTTACATTTATTATTTTTATTGCGTAGTTTTATAAATAATTGGGAAAGATTGGTCCTATGTTGAACGTTTCCTGCACCGTGAATCACTGATGGAAAATCTGCTTCAGTTTATCGGGCGGTTCCATCCATTGCTAGTTCATCTGCCGATCGGCATACTCTTTCTCGCTTTCCTTTTTGAAGTACTTACCCGATACAGGAAATTCAGAAAACTCGCTGCTTCCATTCAGCAAATGCTGTTCTGGGGCGCTGCTTTTGCCTGGGTTTCGGTGCTTAGCGGCTACCTCCTTTCTCTCGAGGGAGGTTATGACGAACAAACCGTAAATCTTCATCAATATGCCGGTATAGCTACCGCCGTTTATGCGGTTGTACTTTACCTGTTGAGGATGAATTTATGGGTGGTGCAAATGGAAAAGAAAAAAGGAAGACCTGCAAGGCTTCTGCTTTTTATTCCGCTCATGATATTTCTAACCATAACCGGCCACCTGGGCGGGTCCTTAACACATGGTGAAGAATTTCTGACCGAGTTTGCATCCTTTGATCGTAAGGAAGAGGTCAACCCGGCAGAAAAAATAAAGAACATTCCGGACATCAATCAGGCTGCGCTATATAATGATATTGTTCAACCGGTGCTGGAAGCAAAATGCTATTCCTGTCACAGCTCAAAAAAGCAAAAAGGCGAACTGAGACTGGATGCTGTCGACCTGATCCTCAGGGGTGGAAAACACGGACAGATCATTGAATCCGGCAATGCGGATTCCAGTGAGCTTTTCATCAGGCTCATGCTGCCGCTGGAAGACAAGCATCATATGCCGCCGAACGAAAAACCGCAGCTGACCTCGGCGGAAACTGACCTGATAAGACTTTGGTTAAACGAAGGTGCAAACTTCACCAGGCAGGTCAAGGATTTTCAAACCGTCACAAAAATAAACCAGATTGTACAGCTGATGATAGAATCTTCGCAGCAGGAAACCTGGTTACCGTCTCAGCCCGCTCCTCCTGCCGGCGAAGAGGTTCTGGCGCAATTAAAATCAAAGGGAATTCTGGTCATGCCCGTAGCGGAGGAAAACAATTACCTGATGGCAAGCTTTGTCAATTCACGCAGTATTGAAAAAGCCGATCTGGAATCCCTCATTCCGATTAAGGATCAGCTGATATCGCTTAACCTGAGCAATACCAATATTGCCGATCACGATATTTCCATACTCACGCAACTGGATAACTTAACATGGCTTTACCTTAACCATACATCTGTTACAGACAGCAGTGTTCATGCATTGTCAGGCTTGAAGAAATTAAAATACCTGAATCTGGTGGATACTAAAATCACTGACAAGGCGCTCCCTGAGCTTGCTGAGCTTAAAGAGCTGAAACGGATCTATCTTTATCAATCTGCAGTAACCGCTGAAGGGCTTAAGAATTTTTCCAAATTGCTTCCAACAGTCACGATCGACACCGGAAGTTATTCCCTGCCGTTTCTACCTACGGATACCATCGAATACAAAAGCCGGATCTGATTACTGAATAGTCTTAATATACTTCAGGCTGGAGGTTATGCTCGCAAAAGGATCCGCCGGCATGTCATGCTCTACAAAATAATATTTCAGACCTGCAGTATCCCGGGCAGCAAAGTATTTTTTGTAATCTACCGTACCCTCTCCGACCGGGAGGATGGTTTTGTGCTCCTTGTCAAGATCTTTTGTATGCCACAATGGGAAGCGTCCCGGATAACGTTCAAATAATTTCACCGGGTCCGCTCCTCCTTTCACAGCCCACGCAATATCGAGTTCAAATTTTAAGGCATCTTTGTCAGTTTCGCTAAGAAATAATTCATAAGGAACAATTCCATCAACCGCTTTGAATTCCTGGTCATGGTTGTGGTATGCAAACTGAATCCCGGCTTTCTTCGCCGCTTCCGCGGTTTTATTCAGCACGGCCAAAGAAGCTTTTGTTTCGACCATTGATCCAACGGGAATACTTGCGCAAACCAGATATTCAATTCCACCCGCCGCTGCTTCATCGATCAGCTCCTGATTGTTATCCGTGAGGTTTCTCATGGGAGGAATGGTAATGGGTTTTCCATCCGGGCCCGTCGGCATTTTGGCTCCGGCCGGCATTTTGAAAGGAGCACCGAGAACATGGTGAGACTTCCAGCTCATCCCCAGACTTTTCAGAAAGGCAGAAAATTCTGTCGGCTTCATTCCGTAGTATCCACCTTTCTTGCTGAAAGCAGACTCAATGTTCTTATATCCGAGCGCAGCTACTTTTTTCAGTGTGCCTTCGACGTCGTCGTCAATGACATTAAAAAAAGTAAACAGCTGAATTCCCGGCTCCGGCAGGGGATTCATCAGCGTTGGCGAAGCAAAAGATGACTTCGACAACATCAGGCCGCCCATTGCAAAGGCCCCTGATCTTCTTAAAAACTCCCTCCTGTTGGTCATACCGGTTTGTATTAATTGTTAAGCGCGATATCGCCTTTGAATTTTGGATTATAATGATGCATTACATTCAGCACAATAAACAGGGACTGTCCTGTTGCCGCTTTTTCATTTTTAAACACATAGTAAATTTTATGCACGCCTGAAGTCGGTTTTATTTTTGCCATTGCAATGGTAGGGACCGGTTTGTCGATCGGCATTTTGTTCGGCTTTATGGGAGTTGATTCGCCAAGAAGCTCACCAGTGGGCGAATCGATATGAACTTCAATAGTTCCGCCAGCGCTATTTAGCATCTGAATGGGCGCCATAGTAACAAAATTAATCATGTCGATGCCAGTAAGATCGATGTCATTGAAGCCAACATAGGAATTATTAGCCTGTGCGATCACAATGTCCAGCGGCGGATCCGGAGACTTATATTTCATTATTCCTTCAACCTCATCCGCCGAAGAAGCAATTACCGTGCTGCTCTTTAGTATCATCGTTTTTTCTGAACGAACCGGAGGCAAACCATTCGCCCCCTTATCGGTATATGCAGCCCGAAGCAATAGCACACCGGTATCAGGAACACCCTTGGCAATTTTGGTGGTATATGTTCCTTTTGCCGGCAGGGATGGGGAACTCTTCAAATCTGAAAGGCTTAGAATGTATTTGACCATTTCCCCCGCATCTGCTTCTGAAATCTGTGGATGTGCGGCCATATTCACATCACCCCATACACCTCCGCCACCGCTTATAATTTTTTTCGACAAATACTCGACGGCTTTAGGATCATCTTTATATTTTTTAGCAACGTCCGTTAACATCGGACCGATGGATTTTTTATCGAGGATATGGCACGACTTGCAATCGCTGCCCTCCATCAGTTTTTTCCCGGCAACGAACTGCGTTGCTTCATCAGCTGCCAGATGGCCCTGAACAATTTGAGTTTTATCATAACCTTCGGGCAAATAATCGATTGTAATGGATATCTCTTCAGGAGAAATGCTTCCGCTTTCGAGGCTTCCGTCTTCTTTATCACTCACTTTTACATCATATCCAAACGTCTGATCGGGGAAGAAAAAAGTTTTGTTCCCACCCGTGATCTCAAAAGTGAGCTCAGGTGGTTCGTTTCCGGCAAAAACTTCAAGCTTCTGTTCTGATTTTTCTCCCTTCGCGTCGGTCACCGTTAAAAGCGTCGAATAAATTCCAGGCTTGTCGAACGTGTAAGAACCATCTGCTTCCTTGATTGTCGCGACTTCCTTGCCATCAGGGCCGGAAATTTTCCATTCATACTTTAGCTCATCGCGATCGAAATCCCGGGTTCCCTTCGAAGTAAATTTCACTTCCATTGGCACAGCACCTTTTGTTTTGTCAGCCGCCATCTGGATCATCGGCTTGCGGTTGCCTCCATTATATTCGATGCGCACCAGCCGTGCATCATCATTACCCTGGAACCAGGCTGTTCCATACTCAAGCATATACAGATCGCCGTCTGGGCCAAATTCCATATCCATCGGATTACTGAAGCGATGGCTTGGCATGAAGCGCTCCATCGAAACATAATTGCCGACGCTATCCATGGTAACGGCCATCACCCAACCTCTCATCCACTCATAGATAAAAAGCTTCCCATTATAGTAATCAGGGAAGGATCGTTTTGCTTTGCTGAAATCCGATGAATAGAAGACCGGTCCTGCCATCGCCGTTCTTCCTCCGGTTCCTACCAGTGGAAATTCTTTTGACGCATCGTAAGGATACCAGATAAAGGCTTTCTGTGCCGGAGGAAGCTCTTTCAATCCTGTATTATATATAGAATTGTTAACCGGCTTTTCAGGATTGAATGGAGAACCTTGTTTACCGGTTGCAAAATCCCGTTCATTATACGCCTTGTTATCGCCGACAAAATAAGGCCACCCGAAGAATCCGGGTTTCCTCGCCTGATTCACCTCATCATAAGCTTTGGGTCCCCGGTTAACAGAGTCTGCTCCGGCATCAGGACCAACATCACCCCAATAAAGATAGCCCGTGTGTTTATCGACGGAGATCCTGTAAGGATTTCTTCCGCCCATCATGTAGATCTCGGGACGTGTTTTATCTGTTCCCTTTGGAAAAAGGTTTCCTTCGGGAATGGTATAGGTTCCATCCGCCTCCGGATGAATTCTTAAAACTTTTCCACGCAGGTCATTGGTATTGGCTGAGCCTTTTTGTGCATTCCATGGATTCCTTCCCGGTCTCTCATCCATAGGCGAATAAGCTGTAGAGCGGGGGCTGGTGTTATCGCCGGTGGAAACAAAAAGATTTCCATTGGCGTCAAAGGCGATGGAACCTCCTGTATGGCAGCACTGCTCACGCTGAACGGCAACCTCCAGCAAAATTTTCTTGGAGGACTCGATCAGCTCTTCACCCTTGAATTCGTAGCGTGTCAGGATGTTGACGGCTTTATCTCCTGCGGGAGAATAATACATATAGATCCAGTTGTTCTGGCTGAAGTTTGGATCGATCGCAAGTCCCAATAAGCCGTCTTCCGCTTCAGACTGGCTGCCATCCTTGAACTTGTATTTTGTGCTGACCGGGATTTTCGTGATCACCTTTGTTTTCCCTGCCGCGGGATCATATAGTTTCAAATTTCCCTTACGTTCAACGAACAGTACACGGTTATCAGGCAACACGGCAAGCTCAACAGGCTCATCGAGCTTTTCATCAAGAACAATCTTGGTGAACCGATTCTCTTCAGGAACACGCATCGTGTGGACTTTCTTATAATCAAGGCGTACCGGTTTGTCGCCGCCAAGTACATATTGCAATCCTCCCCAGACTACTTTCAGAAAATTCTCCTCTGAGTAGCTTTCGTCGGTATGGCCCATCGCGGTATAGAACGCGCGGCCGCCATCATAGTCATGATACCACGTCATGGGATGGTTTTCTCCGTTCGTTCCTCCCTCGTATGTTTTTTCATCGATCTTCATCAGGACCTTCATGTCCGGATTGAGATATTTGAAGTTGTAGAACTCATCGGTGCGCTGGAATCTGTCAGGTAGGGAGTCCGTTGCGGCGTGATTGTGGTCAACCACCACAAAATCTGCGGTGCGAACGTTGGGACCGTTGGGATGGCTTTCAAAATATCCGCCCACCAGCTTCCCGTACCAGGGCCAGTCGTATTCTGTGTCTGTTGCTGCATGGATCCCAAGAAATCCACCACCAGCCTGGATAAACCTTTCAAAATCGTTTTGTTGTTCCGGGTTAAGAACATCCCCGGTTGTATTTAAGAAAACTACTGCCTTATACCTTCTCAGGTTTTCTTCATTAAAGTTGGCGGCATTTTCCGTTGTGTCAACGTTGAAATGATGCTCAGTTCCCAATTTCGTGAAAGCTTCAATGCCTTTCGCGATCGATTCATGACGGAAGGCGGCTGTTTTGGAGAAAACCAAGACGCGCGTTTCTTCATTTTTATCTGAACAAGACACCGCGAAAAGGAAAATAAACATCAGCCCAAAGCATGATGATTGGATAAATCTTCTGATTCTCATAGTCAGGAAAAATTAGTGACCTGGTTTTTTGGTAACGGCAATTATACCTTAATTTCTCATTATGTACAAAATACACAATGGAATGATTACCTTCATGGCAAACACTTAGAAATCTAACGAAAATACAGCGGCTTCCCTAAATCAGCATGATATGAATTCGTCCAATAACACAGTGGCCCGATACGGAGCAATCTTCCTGATGTCCTATTTTATTTTTCAGGCATCCATGGCCCAGGAAACTAAAAGCTGGACTGAAACTGCATTGACCGGAGACATCAAGAAAGTCACGAACGCAAAAGGTCCTGTGCTGGGCTACGCATCCACCTCCGGCGTAAAAATACTCGCCGTGAACGGATTGGCTTTCAAGGATCTCAACAAGAATGGGAAGCTGGACAAATATGAAGATTGGAGACTATCTGCTGACGAACGCGCAAAAGACCTGGCTTCTCAGATGAGCATCGAGCAAATTGCAGGTTTGATGCTCTATAGCCGTCATCAGGCAATACCTGCGGCACGGGGCTTTTTCGCCGGAACCTATGGCGGAAAATCTTTTGCCGATAGCGGAGCGAAGCCATACGATCTTTCAGATCAACAAAAAGAATTTCTCACAAAAGATAATTTACGCCATGTGCTGATCACTTCGGTTCAGAGTCCTGAAGTAGCAGCGCAATGGAATAACCTTGCACAGGCTTTAACGGAGAGCATCGGACTTGGCATTCCCGCCAACAACAGCTCAGACCCAAGACATGGTACTGTAGCGAGTGCAGAATTCAATGCAGGCGCCGGTGGAAACATATCGATGTGGCCTCCATCGCTTGGCCTGGCGGCGACATTCGATCCTGCTATCGTAGAAAAGTTCGGGCACATCGCTGCACAAGAGTACAGGGCACTTGGGATAACGACCGCTCTCTCTCCGCAAATAGATCTCGCTACCGACCCGCGATGGAACCGGTTCAGCGGAACTTTCAGTGAAGATCCCAAACTTGCAACAGATATGGCCCGCGCCTACACCGACGGGTTTCAAACTTCCACAGGTAAAGATGAGATCGCTGACGGATGGGGTTATAAAAGTGTGAATGCCATGGTAAAACACTGGCCCGGGGGAGGAACCGGTGAGGCAGGACGAGATGCCCACTATGGATTCGGAAAATTTGCTGTTTATCCTGGGAATAAGTTTGAGCTTCACTTCACCCCGTTCATTAATGGAGCCTTCAAGCTGAATGGTAAGACAAAAATGGCTTCCGCCGTGATGCCGTATTATACGATCTCTTTGAACCAGGATACCAGGAACAAGGAAAATGTCGGCAACAGTTATAATGCCTATATCATTCACGATCTTCTCCGTACTAAATATAAATATGACGGCGTGCTCTGTACGGACTGGGGAGTTACGGGTGACGAAACCGCCCTGGATCAGTTTGTTGGCGGCAAACCATGGGGCGTAGAAAAACTTTCGCTTGCAGAAAGACACTATAAAGTACTCATGGCGGGGGTTGACCAGTTCGGGGGGAACAATGATGTAGTGCCGGTAGTTGAAGCGTACAACATCGGGGTAAAAGAGAAAGGAGAAGCCTTTATGCGTTCGCGCTTTGAGCAATCCGCAGTCAGGTTGCTGAAGAATATTTTCAGAACAGGGCTTTTTGAAAACCCGTATCTGGATGTCGATGAGACAAAAAAGACCGTTGGAAACGCGGAGTTCATGAAAGCGGGATATGATGCACAACTTGCATCAGTTGTGATGTTAAAAAACAAATCCAACGCGCTGCCGCTGCAAAAAAATAAAGTAGTGTACATTCCGAAAAAGTTCACCCCTGCCGGGAGAAATTTTCTAGGCATGGAGACTCCTGAAAAGCTGGAACATCCCGTCAGTATTCCCATCGTGAGCAAATACTTTAAAGTCACCGAAAATCCGGAGGAAGCAGATTATGCGCTGGTGTTTATTGAAAGTCCTAATACAGGAAATGGTTATAATAAAGAAGACATCAAAACTGGCGGGACGGGATACCTGCCTATCAGCCTTCAGTATGGAGAATACACGGCAGCAGATGCAAGAGAAACAAGTTTAGGCGGTGGTGATCCTCTGGAAAATTTTACGAATCGTTCTTATAAGGGGAAAAGTATCAAAGCCATCAACATAACGGACCTGGCAATGGTAACGGAGACTGTTACAAAAATGAAGGGCAAACCTGTCATCGTAGTGGTCGATGTTTCGAATCCGATGATCTTCAGTGAATTCGAGAAGACCAGCAATGCAATCCTGGCGCATTTTGGCGTACAGGACCAGGCGTTGATGGATATATTAACCGGAATTGCTGAGCCTTCCGGTTTGCTGCCGATGCAAATGCCAGCGGATATGCAAACCGTGGAAAAGCAAATGGAAGATACTCCCCATGATATGAAATGTTATACAGATTCAGAGGGGCACGTGTATGACTTTGCTTATGGCATGAACTGGAAGGGTGTGATCAGCGATTCGCGTACAAAAAATTATAAATTAACTAAGAAGACTCCTTAGTGTGTTTTTTCTTCTTGTCAACTCCGCTGTAGATTGATGTAACAAAACGTCGGGGCAGAATGCGGATGACCTTGGCCATGATGGACGCAAGTGTTCCGGGAACGATAATCATTTTCCCACGTAATGTTTTCTTCACGGCTTTCTCCCCTACTTTGGCTGGTGGAACAGCCATCTGCATTCCGAACCAGCCCAACGTCCTTTTGGTTTCCGCTTTGATCTGCGGTTTGGTGAACACCGGACCAGGTGTTAAGCAGCTAACGCTGATATTTTTATCCTTCAATTGATAACGCAGGGAATAAGAGAAAAAAATCACAGCTGATTTTGTTGCTGAGTACATATTCTTGGAAGGTATGGGTGCGTAACCGGCCATGCTGGCAACGTTCATTATATAGGATGGCGAATTTTTTTCAAGCAAAGGAAGTAGTGTCATACTCATTGCCATACACGATTCGATATTCAGATTCACCATGTAACGCAAGGTATCGAGGGGCAATTCAAGGTAATCCTCATCGCCGCCAAGGCCCGCCACGTTGCATAATACCTTTAAGGGAATATCGCGATCGATGCACCACTTGCCTATTTTTTCCGCAGTGTCTTCCATCGCCAGGTCCATCACCAGGATTTCAGCATGAATTCCATAGGCTGTCTCCAGTTTGTCTTTGGCATCGCAAAGGGCGTCAAAATGACGTGCAATAAGAATGAGGTTATAGTGACGTTTTGCAAGAGCCTCGGCGATCGCAAATCCAATTCCTTTGCTTCCTCCTGCAACCAGAGCATAGGGACGCTCTCTGTTTATTTCAGGAAAGGGATTACTGTTGCTTTCACTACCGGAAGACATCTCCAGGCTGCTTTTCTGAGCGTAAGCGTTAAAAATGATGCTAATAAGGACGAGCCAAAGAGCAATGCGAAACATGAATTGCCTGTAAAAAAGGCTGTGCCAAGAGAGCGGGCCGCTAAAGGCAGTCGGCACGAGGCAGTTAAGGAATCAGGCTACACTGTAGGCTACAAGCGTGAAGAACGTACGGTTGCCTTTTTCATAGTACTGCCAGCCATTCGGGGTAAGCTCAATAACGATATTATTATGGGGGTGTGTGATCTTTACCAGACTCAGTTCTTCAAGTTGTGCTATGAGATCAACAGCAATGGGATATTCCGGTAAATTATACTCCAATATTTCCAATAAGGACTCAGACCCGCCTGCCCTGCCCAGTCCTCCGATGATCTGTTGAAGTTTGTGACGAACGTAAACCGGTTCAATTTCTTCGATCCCCCGAATGGTGATACGGCAGCACACTTCATTGTTCGGAAAAATCCAGCGCTCCCGGATCCAGGAAAACATCAACAGATAATCACTAACCTCAACTGCACTGACACCAAGCTTATCGGTTATTGCGTTAATGGTGTAAGGAACAGAAGGACCTTTCTGGTATTCGGCAAACAAATACCGCAGGGTTTCGCGGCCGGCTTTTTCAATGATCATAATAAGAGGGATTTGACCACTTGATACTCATGTAAATATCGGAAAATTAACTCATATTAAAGAATTCAGCGCTGCAATCCCACCCGCATGCAGATACCCGCCTGAACGAATTCATTTCGGTCAGGATTGGGCACAAGGAACAAATCCTGGCGCATCAGCATTCACCTTTGATTTTTTTTCAGAACGAGCTGCAAAGGGATCTTCATAGCTATTCTTCTCCTGCATCTACAATCCTGAGGCAAGTGGGTTGAGCGCAGCGGCCGAAGGATCGGAACGAGCGCGAGCTCCAACCCCCAACCGAACGACACGAACAAGATTTACGTTATCTACAAATCAAGAAGGCCATTTTTATGGTCGCTTGTCGCAAGCAAAATCTTTATTTGTAACTTTATACAATGTCCTTGGCCCTGTTTCATAAATCAGTATCGGACTGGTTTGAAAAAAGCTTTCAGAAACCCACTGATGTGCAGGTCAAAGCGTGGAAGGCGATCAAATCTTCCCGCAACACGCTTATTGCCGCTCCGACAGGATCAGGAAAAACGCTGGCCGCTTTTCTCTCAGCTATCGATGATCTTGTGCGGCAGGCAATAAAAGGAAGACTGGAGCAGGGAACGCAGGTAGTCTATATTTCTCCACTTAAAGCGCTCAGCAACGACATTGAAAAAAACCTGCAGCTCCCTTTAAAAGGAATTCAAAAAGAGTTGGCGGATAACGGCTTTTCAACAGGCGACATCCAGGTTATGGTTCGAACCGGTGATACGCCGACCGCAGACAGGGCGCACATGCTCAAGCACCCGCCGCATATCCTGGTTACCACTCCGGAATCACTCTATTTACTATTGACCAGTGTTAACGGGCGCAAGATGTTAAGCACCGTTCATACGCTGATCGTGGATGAAATTCACGCGATGGTTGGTGACAAACGGGGATCGCATCTTTCTCTTTCAGTTGAAAGACTGGAGGCCCTGATCGGAAAAAAACTTCATCGCATTGGACTTTCCGCAACGCAAAAACCTGTGGAGCAGGTTGCGGCCTTTCTTACCGGAAATACCCGAAAAGGCAAGGTGGATTGCGAGATCATTGATTCAGGTCATTCGCGAAAGCTCGACCTTTCCATTGAGATCCCTCCTTCGCCGCTGACGGCGGTGATGGCGAATGAGGTATGGGGAGAAATTTATGAGCGTCTCATCCAGCTGATCAGCACACATGATACAACATTGATTTTTGTAAACACCCGGAGACTGGCGGAAAGACTTGCGCATAATCTTAATGAGAAGCTGGGGCATGGTCACGTATTGGCACATCATGGGAGTATGTCAAAAGACCTTCGGCTCCATGCGGAAAGAAAATTAAAGTCTGGTTCACTCAAGGCACTGGTTGCCACAGCCTCGATGGAGTTGGGAATCGATGTCGGTTCAATAGACCTTGTGTGTCAGATCGGAGCCCCAAGATCGATCGCCGCCTTTCTGCAAAGAGTGGGAAGGTCTGGTCACAGCGTCCATAAGACTCCGAAAGGAAAGATCTTCCCGCTCACTTCAGATGAGCTTGTAGATTGTGTCGCCATCATGGATTCCATACAGCGTGGCGAGCTTGATCGGATCATCATGCCCGAAAAACCGCTGGACGTCCTGGCACAACAGATCGTGGCGGAAACGTCATGCGAAGAGTATTCAGACGATGACTTATTCAGGTTGGTAAAGAAGGCTTATCCATACCGTAACCTAACAAGAAAAGAATTTGACGAGGTGATTGTAATGCTTTCAGAAGGTTTTAGTAGCCGCAATGGAAGAAGAGCTGCTTACCTTTATCATGACATGGTGAATGAGCGCATCAAAGGAAGGAAGGGTGCCCGTCTTACAGCGATCATGTCAGGTGGAGCAATACCAGATAATTTTGAATACGACGTGATGCTGGAACCCGGAAACATTTTTCTGGGAACACTTAACGAAGACTTTGCCATTGAAAGCATACCCGGTGATATTTTCAAACTCGGAAACAATTCTTGGAAGATCCAGCGCATTGAAAATGGCAAAGTGCGGGTTGAAGATGCAGCTGGCCAGCCACCCAATATTCCCTTCTGGTTAGGAGAAGCTCCGGGAAGAACAAAAGAGCTTTCATTTGCGGTTTCCAGATTGCGCGATGAAATAGCTTCCAGGCTTGGTGATCTTGAGTCTCTTCAGCCAGGAGGAGAAAACCAGGATGAGACCTGGAAAAAAGACGCGATCGAATGGCTGACAAAGGAAAAAAATATTTCCCCTGAAGCTTCTGATCAGCTTGTCGAATATCTCGGTGCCGCAAAAGCTGCGCTTAAAGTCATGCCTTCGCAAAACTCAATTGTGATGGAGCGTTTTTTTGACGAAGCGGGAGATATGCACCTGGTGATCCACTCCCCTTTTGGCAACAGGCTGAACAAGGCCTGGGGACTCGCCCTGCGCAAGAGGTTCTGCCGCAAATTCAACTTTGAGCTTCAGGCCGCGGCCAATGATAATGCGATCATTCTTTCATTGGGTTCGACGCACAGTTTCCCTTTAGAGGAGGTTTTCGGGTATCTAAGCCCGGAGACTGTCAGAGATGTCCTTATCCAGGCAATGCTGGATGCGCCAGTATTCGGAATTCGCTGGCGCTGGAATGCGTCGAGGGCGCTTGCCGTAATCAGGCGAAGAGCAGATCGGAAAGTGCCGGCTCAACTTCAGCGCATGCAATCAGAGGATCTTGTAGCTCAGGTTTTTCCCGACCAGTTGGCTTGCCTCGAAAATATTCCGGGTGAACGCGATGTTCCTGATCATCCGCTCGTCAATCAAACAATTCATGATTGCCTTTACGAAGCGATGGATATTGAAGGGTTGGAAGATCTTCTGAAAAAAATCAAGAACAAGGAAGTTAATCTCATCGCGCGTGACCTTAAGGAACCTTCCCCGCTGGCGTATGAGATCGTCAATGCAAGACCTTACGCATTTCTGGATGATGCCCCTCTCGAAGAGCGAAGAACGCTGGCTGTTAAAAGTCGCAGGTGGTTGTCGCCGGAGGAAGCAAACGATATTGGAAAGCTGGACCCATTAGCCATCGACGCCGTGAAAGTGGAAGCGTGGCCCGAGGCAACAAGCGCGGATGAACTTCATGATGCTTTGCTTCTGTCCGGATTTTTTACTTCAGATGAAGGCTTGCAAAATAACTGGTTACCATATTTTGATGAACTGATTGCCGCAAAACGGGTAACCATTCTTGATACCGGAAAAAAATCACTTTGGGTTGCAGTGGAAAGAATTCCGTTTATTTCAAAAATATATCCCGATAAAGAATTTAAGTACGAAGTGGCCGTCCCGGAAAAACTTCAGCTTCTGCATGCTGACAAAGATCCACTTGCGGAGATCATTCGTGGAAGGCTAGAAATCATGGGACCCATTACCGTGGAAAGCCTTGCTGCGTTGATGGATTTAAAGGAGTCCGACATCCTGCAGGCCCTGCTCCGTCTGGAGAATGAAGGCTTTGTCTTCCAGGGATATTTTACGGGAGCGGATGAAAAGGAATGGTGTGAGAGACGCTTGCTGGCCCGGATCCATCGATACACCATAAAAAAACTGCGGAGTGAAATTGAACCGGTTTCTTCTGCTGACTTCATGCGTTTTCTTTTCTCATGGCATCAACTGGGAGAAGGAAATCAGGGACTGGGAATAACAGCTCTTGAACACGCTTTGCAAAAACTTGAAGGTTATGAAGCTCCTGCGGTTGCGTGGGAAAGCGACATTCTGCCATCGCGCATCACAGATTATGATTATCACTGGCTTGACATGCTTTCGGGTGCGGGAAAAATCTCCTGGGGAAAATTCCGGCCTTCTTCTTCCATGATCAACAAGGATAAAAAGGCAAACAGTCCGATTCGAACAACAGCAGTTACTTTTGTGAATAGAGCCAATCTGAGTGTCTGGAAAAATGTAAGCCCCAATGAAGATCAATCCGATCTTAATTTATCTTCAAAAGGGTCGGATGTTCTCGAGGTGCTCAAATTGCATGGCGCCTCATTCTTCGATGACATTGTTTTCAAGGCGAAACTGTTTCCCTCTCAGGCTGAAGATGCATTGGGAGAGCTGATCAGCTCCGGACTCATCACCTCCGACTCGTTTACCGGGTTGCGGGCACTGCTCGTTCCTGATAAATACAAGACCACTTCGGGCCATCATCGCGATACGGAAATTTTTTCCATGAGCTATGCCGGAAGGTGGTCGTTGCTTAATGACGACACAAAAGAAAAAGATGAACGGCTGGCGGTTCAGGATGTCGAGACCATTGCCTGGGCTTTGCTGAGACGATATGGAGTTGTGTTTCGAAGGCTGGCTGAACGCGAGAACCTCACTCCCTCATGGCGTGAGCTTGTGCGAGTGTTGAGAACACTCGAAGCACGCGGCCAGATACGGGGCGGACGATTTGTTGAGGGAGTTTACGGTGAGCAGTATGCCTTGCCCGAAGCGATCGTTGAGCTTCGTAAGATCAAAAGAGAAAACAAAAAAGATATCCTGGTTTCCATCAGCGCATCAGACCCCCTCAATCTTACCGGAGTGATCACACCTGGAAAGCGCGTACCGGCGTACACCGGAAATCGTATTCTTTATCGGGATGGAGTTCCCATTGCTGTAAAAGAATCGAAAGAAATTCAATTCCTCATCGAACCAGACGCCGGAGAAAAGTGGGCGTTGCAGAATGCACTGATCAGGCATAATGTTTCCCCAGGACTGCGGAAGTATTTGGGCGTTGTTTAAGGCTGTAAAATACAGCAGCTTACGCGAAAGAAATACCTTTTTTCATCTTCTGATGAATATATCTATATTATAGCATCAAAAACCACCATGAATCTAACCTCACTCAGATTGCTTTTGTGTATGGCATCGGCTGCATCATTGCTATCCTGTTCCGGATTGAAGGTCACAGCCTCAGGGCCTGACGCAGATCAATTAAAGAAATATAAAACCTATGCCTGGGTAGCACCGGGTGATACGGCCTTGAACACACGAAGAGATGATAAAGCTTATGCCGGTCTTATAGAGAGTTTTGCCGATGCTGAACTTGCGGATAAAGGGATGAAAATAGACAACCAGAACCCCGATGCTATTTTTATGTTTGACACGAAGATAGAGGACAGGGCCGAAACACGGTCATCTGCCAGCAACAATGCGCCTTTAAGTTTTGGGGGTTACTCTTATGGTTACCATGGTTCCGGGTATTACACCGGCGCCTACAACCCGATGCAAGGCATGGACAGTGACGTCATGATCGTCGAAGAAGGAACCATAACATACTCGATGTTTGACAGGCAAACCGGGAAGCTGTTATGGAAAGGTTCAGCGACCAAAAAAGTGAATCATAAAACGAACATCGAAGCCACGGTTAAAAAAGCGACGAGTTTTATTTTTGCCAAGTTGCCGATTAAGCAAAAATAAAATACCTTCTTACCGACTACAACAGCTATTAGACTTGAAGCGCTCAACGCGATCTTTTATCTCTAAACAGGGAGGCGCGTCTGCTCCGGGATATTTTCGAACTTTGTTAATGCTAAGAGGTATCTTACTGGTTCTTATTACCACCATTTCGGTTCAGGGTCAAGACTCAACATTGGTGCGTCAATATTGTACTTTCCTTGAAAGGTCCACTTTGACTGCCTCACAAGATTTGTCAACGAGGTTTTCAGAATTGGATAGTATCGTGAAGAATTATATTGCGCGGAATCCCGGCAATCAATCACATCAAGACACTCACCGATTTCAATATCGGTTCCACAGGCAGCTTACGAAAACCTGTCCTTTTTATAAAGTAGATCGCATACGGATGGTGCCACACAGCGTATTCGACCTGGAAAATATACTGACTGAGCAGCAAATCGACTCGCTTTCTGCTATGACCTCTGAAATTAATCGAGATAAAGAATCATATGTGTACGTCGTAACAATCGATAATTTCTATCCAGACTCCAGCATAATCGATTTTTCAAACCGGTATCGGGATTTCTGGGCTCCGAGAGTTGCTCCAAAAAAAGGTACAGTTTTAACCGTGATAAGCATCGGTCAGCGGAAAATCAGAATCTCAACCGGCGACTCTTCCATGACCTATTTAACAGATGAAGAATGTAGCGAAGTAATTAAAATTATGGTGCCTTACTTCAAGGAAGGAAACCATTTTGAAGGACTGATGAATGGATTGCAAGCCATTAAAAACAGACTATGAGCTCCCATCGCACTGAATTCGCCTGGATAAGCGGAAACGCATTCCTTTGCGCTCTTTGCGAGCTTCGCGTGAAAAAATAAACCCACAGATCCTTCTACCTCCCATATATTGAAAAATAGTTTTTAAACCCGTAGGTTCGTAAATCCTTAACCCCAACATATGAAACCTGTTCTTTCCCTGCTCGCCATCTTTCTCCTGTTTTCCTGCGACGTAAAAACCAGCGTTCGAAATTCAGAAAACTCCTATTACAATCTTGATGAAGACGGCGTAAAAAGCGGTGGCATCAGGATGATCCCGATCCACAATGGCAAATACAAGGTCTGGACAAAACGCGTCGGGAACAATCCAAAAATCAAAGTCCTTTTGCTTCATGGAGGACCTGCCGGAACACACGAAGTTTATGAGTCCTTCGACAGTTTCTTCCCACAGGAAGAAATAGAATATTATTACTATGACCAGCTCGGGTCTTACTACAGTGATCAGCCTTCTGACAGCAGTCTGTGGACGACAGAACGGTTTGTGGAAGAAGTCGAAGAAGTGCGCGCGGCGCTGGGGCTCGACAGCACAAATTTTTACCTGCTGGGCCAATCCTGGGGTGGTATCCTCGCGATGGAATATGCCCTGAAGTATCAGCAAAACCTGAAGGGACTCATTATTTCTAACATGATGGCAAGTGCGCCTGAATATGGAAAGTATGCAGATGAAGTGCTGGCAAAACAAATGGACCCGAAAGTACTGGATGAGGTTCGTGCAATAGAAGCAAAAAAAGATTTTTCGAATCCCCGTTATATGGAATTACTCATCCCGAATTTTTACGAGCAACATCTTTGCCGTTTTCCCGCTGCTGAATGGCCTGACCCGGTTAACCGCGCCTTCAAACATATGAACATGACGGTCTATACCATGATGCAGGGACCAAGCGAATTCGGTGTCTCCGGTCGTCTTGAAAAATGGGATGTAAAAGACCGTCTGAAAGAAATAAAAACTCCCACGCTAGTTGTCGGTGCAACGAACGACACCATGGATCCCAAACACATGGAATGGATGTCAACACAGTTTCCCAGGGGAAGATTTCTACTTTGTCCTAACGGCAGTCACCTGAGTGAGTGGGATGACCAGGAGCATTTTTTCCCGGGGGTTATAAAGTTTATCAAGGATGTAGATGGGGAAAAGTTTTAGGGATTTGGCATGGAATTAATTTAAAAAAACATCCCTGTAAAAATGAAGTACCTAATAACAGCAATATCAATTTTTGCCATGTCTTGCGCTGCGTTAGGTTCCAAGACCAGGATTTACAATGAAACAAGAATAAGAAACATTAAATCCGTTGGGCTAGTTACGAAAAGAAATGACCAACCTAGAAATCGCTATCATCATCTTGTAAAAGAATCATTTACAAAAGCTTTGATTGAGGGACTTGAAAAGAAAGACTTATTTACCGTGGTGGTTTTGGATACGATGGAAAATGAACGCCTGGATATCAAATCCTATGTGACGGATGCTACTGTGGACGCACTGCTAGTTGCTGAATGGAAGCTGGCTAATCCTGCAAGCATGGTAACCGATTCTAGCGTAAAACTTAGCCTTATGGATAAAGACACCAAAGAGTTATTGGCTGTTTCAACGCATGGAACTAAATTCGGAAATAGTTATACCTGGACTCCTTCACTACCCAGAACCTTGCTTGATGCCACCGAGGGCGCTCTGAACTCAATGGAAAAGAATATTAAGGCCGGGGAATGAAGCAACTAAGATTTTGTCTGGTTTTTCTGCTACTTCCTAACTTATCTTTTGGGCAAACACGTGAGGAAGTAGAGAAACTTGGGTTGACAAAGACTCAACTAAGGACAAGTTTGGAAAAACGCGAAATTAGACTCACCGATAAATTAACCAGGAAGAAGAAAAAAATAAAAGAGGGTGCTTTTGCTGTAATTAGACTAAAGGGGGATACTGCAAAATTAGAATTGATCCTGGAGGCATTTTTGTCAGATACAATAGTGGTATCAAGCTTGTCGCCGAAATTGGTAGGAAAAGAAATCCAGCTTGAGTTTAAAGAATTTCGGCTTATCCAGTTAAAAGACATAGCAACACTTGAATACAGCGTTCGCTACCCAAATGGCACATATTGGACAGGTTTCATGATGGCATTAATTGGACTGGAAGCAGCTGTTCTTCCAGTGGTAATTCCTTTGATTACAGGCGAGACGGACGAAGTTTATTCACAGCCGCAATTCCCGTATTTTGTTGTGGGCGGTGTAGTTCTTTACTTTCTTGGAAGGAAGGTATTAAAGACACTGGCTCCCATAGAGTATAATTTAGAAACGGATTGGAATTTTATTGTCGAGAAAAAATAGGTTAAGATCCTTCCTTATCCAAGGACCGATTAGGAAAATCTCCAAGACTCCGTTAATTTTATACGTTTCAAAGATTTCTGAAACTTATTACCAGATGCGAGCCGTTGTGCTTAGGCCTTTAGTCTATTCAGCAATTCATTCCAGCGATCATCGGAATGAAGTGAATTGAGATCCGAGTCCCGCTCATAATTGCTTTTTGCGTTATATCCATGCTCAACGGCATGGCTGAGCGCCTCAAATGCCTTATCCGTATTTCCAATCAGCGAATAGAGGCATCCGAGATTATAATATTCTCTCCCACCAGGTTTCAGTGATAGAGACTTTTCATAGTATTTAATTGCCCACGCATATTGGCCCGCGCTGCTAAGGCTTCCTCCCAGGTTAGCATAAAATTCACTTGTATTACCCGTACGCCGATCTACTTTCGCAAGCCATTCTTTAGCTTCGTCAATTTTTTGCTGGCGGATCAAAACATCAATCATACCAATGGCTGTCTTTTCCAATCCGGGCTTAATGGTTTCAATCTTTTTAAAAGCCCTCTCAGCCTCAGCAAAGCGATTCGCATTTCGGGTATAGTTAGTGAAACGCAGAAGTGCATCAAGGTCGTCAGGCCTCTTTTCCAGGTACTTTTCAAGATATTGGATTGGGCACCATTTACCGTAGTCTGCAATTTTTTTCCAACTATTATTTTTTAACTCCCATAGCGCAATATTCCTTTCAGCATTCGGATCTCCTGCTGTAAAGCCATAAGCGATCACCGACTTTCTGCCCGGGTGATAGGCCATGCCTATAGGAAATATATCAGCTTCGGTAATTTTCTTCCACTCCTTTCCATCCCATGACCATGTTACCTGCGTGTTAAAGTTTTCAGGACTATTAAAGAATTTTCTACCACCATGAAGGATAATAAGTTTTTGTTGTTCATCATAAACCAGGTTGGCGTTATATCTTACTCCGGGATTTACGTGTCGTTCAATCTTGTCCCACTTTTTACCATCAAATTCCCAATGTTCCTCAGGGTGATCCCCTCCTCCATATAGAACTACCTTTTTTCTCCGTTTGTCATAAACCATAGCTGAGTGATATCGCACTCCCGGCCCAGGAATATCCAGAGACTCAAATTTTCCCTTTCGAAGTAACCAGGTAGTGGTATCGTAGGATCGATCCGTTTTGACACCTCCGTAAAGCACGAATGCATCGAGGTTGTCGGCATAGATCATGGTATGGTGATCGCGTGTGCCGATATCGTCGGATGGTATCACCGACCAGTTCGCGCCATCGAAAGCCCAAAGATCTTTACGCAGGTCACTGTATTCTCCTATCCCTGTTCCGGCAAATAGTTCAATATTCCCAGTGATGGAATTCAAGCCGCCATAAAAAAAATAACGCGATCCCGGGCCTTTTGATGCAACCTTCGTCCACTTATTCTGATCCCATTTCCAGGCATCGCTTTCTGTTGAATCGGGTATGAGGGGGAATCCGCCGATCAGGAGCAGACCGTTACTTTTGGGATGGTAGACCAGGGTCGCCTGCTCCCTGAAGCCTGGAAAGAAATCATTAAAAGGATCTACCTGACCTTGCGTGGTGAAAAAGGAACAAATGAAGAAAACGGGAGTCAATAATCGCATTCACAATGGTCGGAATAATGGCACGTAATTTCTTTGATTCTGATAGGGACGGAGATGCAGTATCCGTCTGCCCATGGACAGGCACTTCACCTCCATCAGTCCCACACGCGTTTCCACTAGTTCTTCGAGTAGCATTCACACTGGTTTTTCTTATTGCGGCATCCAATCGCGCAATCCTGAGGCGTATAGAATGTGGGTAAGCGCGGAAGCATCTGCGTGCGCGCCTGCCGATGCCGTGCAGCATTAGGAGAATCACCGGAACTACGTTAATTTAAATACACAATTAGTTAAAGTTATGCTTAGAAATTACTTCAAAACCGCCTACCGAAACCTCCTTAAAAATAAAGTTTTCTCGTTCATCAATATTTTCGGCCTTGCTGCCGGAATCGCGGCGTTCCTTTTTATTATTCAATACGTTCGGTTTGAGCGAAGCTACGAAGGCTATAATCCGCACGCGCAGAATATCTTCCGCGTAACACTCGACTTATATAATGGAGCTGAGTACGTAGTTACAGACTGTGAAACATATGCCCCTGTTGGTCCCATGTTGAAAGACAAAATGCCCGAAGTGCTGGACTATGCCCGTATGTTCCATAATGATGGGCTGCAGGAAATCAAAGTCGGCACAGAAACTTTCCTGGATGAAGGCATTTATTTTGCTGACCCCTCCGCATTCGACATTTTTTCGCTTAAGACATTATCCGGCGACAGGAAGAATGCGCTCGTGGATCCGATGCAGGCGGTGCTTACAACTTCCATGGCGAAAAAGTATTTTGGCAAGACAGCAGTAGTTGGCGAGTCGATTATCATTGATAACAATTTATATAAGATCACGGCGATCATTGAAGACGTGCCTTTCAACACCCACTTGAAATTCGGGATTTTGTTGTCACATTCCACGAAGGCAAAAATAAATGAATGGTATAAGGAAGATTCATTTAATGGCAATAACGAATACACCTATTTGCTCATGGCTCCGGGTACAAACCTGGACCGATTCAACGATAAGCTGAAAGATTTTTCCATTTCCTTAAAAGAGAAGATCGGAGACGAACGCCTGAAAGCAGAGCATATCGCCGACATTCATCTCTATTCAACAAAGAGCTTTGAACCAGAACCGCCAGGCAACGCGCGCTCGGTCAATTTTTTGTTGATCATCGCCATTTTCCTCATTATCATAGCCTGGGTCAACTACATCAACCTTGCAACAGCAAGAGCGGTTGAACGTGCGCGGGAAGTCGGCATACGAAAAGTACTGGGTTCAGAAAAATCCAGACTGGTTCTCCAATTCTTGTCGGAGTCAGGAATCGTTAACCTGCTGGCAGGAGGCATTGCATTTGTTTTGTTTCAGATCCTGCTGCCCTTGTTCAGTGGTATAACGGGTTTGCCCATTTCCTTCCTATTCTTAAACGATCAGTATTTCTGGTATCTGTTTGCTGGCCTGCTGATCGGCGGGGCCATCCTTTCTGGTTTTTACCCCGCCATGGTCCTTTCCTCCTTCCGGCCCGTTACGGTGTTAAAAGGAAAATTCAAATCCTCCGTTCATGGTCAGCGCCTCCGCAGAGGGCTTGTCATATTTCAGTTCGCCGCAACGGTGGTGCTATTGGTGAGCATGGTAACGGTCTTTCTCCAGATCAGGCATTTACAAAACTATAATCTGGGCATGAATCTCGACAAGACACTCGTTCTGCGGGCTCCTAACCTGGCTGTGCCGGATTCTGTTGCACGAACTTTATTTCAAAGTGTGAAAACAGAACTCCTGCGGGAACATGAGGTCCAGTTTGTGGCAAAGTCAGAATCTGTTCCGGGATTAAGCCTGCATGAGTTGAGTACCACCAGTCACGTTACCAGGCTCGGCGCCGATAAAGAAAGCGGAAGCTATAATTATTACCACTATAACATTGATGCAGATTTCATTCCAACGATGAACATGAAGCTGGTTGCCGGTCGCAATTTTGTTGAAGGAGCTGCGAATCAGGATGAAGTTATCATCAATGAAGAGAGCGTTGAGCGATTAGGATTTTCAAGCGCGGAGGATGCCATTGGCAGTCAAATAACGTACTATACCCGATATCAGGGTAAACCTGCAACGATTATCGGGGTCTTGAAAAATTTCTATCAGCGATCCCCGAAGGAGGAGCACATTCCGATGATTTTAAGGTATTCCGGCTGGGCGAGTTATTTCTCGCTTCGGATCAATTCAGAAAACATGACAGCAACAGTTCAGCATGTAAAAAGTGTGTGGAACAAAGTGTTTCCGGATCACGCCTTCTATTATTTTTTTCTGGACGAAAAATATGGTCAGCAATATCAATCCGATGCGCAGTTTGCAAAAGTGATCGGGATGTTTTCCTTTCTGATCATCCTCATTGCCAGTCTCGGTCTGTTCGGGTTGTCATCTTACACCATTGTACAGCGAACGAAAGAAATTGGCATCCGCAAAGTTATGGGCGCTTCGGTTGGGGAGATCGTAGGGCTGCTGAGTAAGGATTTTGCAAAGGTGGTAATGATAGCGGCGTTGTTGGCACTACCCGTCGCATGGTATGCCATGGACAAGTGGTTATCCAATTACGCAATTCGCATCCATATTAACTTTTGGATGATGGCTTTGCCCGTATTGACGATCCTGCTAGTAGCCCTGCTTACCGTCAGCTATCAAACTGTAAAGACAGCATTGGCTAACCCGACAAATTCATTAAGACAGGAATAGATTTCAAAAGTTGAAGCATCTACTAATTATCCTGCTGATAATTGCCGGTGTTTCCACAGATTGACGTTTCTTGAAAGGGTAAAAAACAATGCGACCAACGTCGTCAGTGCCCACAGTAAAGAGCTTCTTCTCAGAATTCCGCCGGGAAACATCCACCGAGGTTACCATGCCGTCAAAAAATTACCACAACCGCACTGGAAAATTTTTTATTTTGACTAGCCGTACGGCAGCCCCATGGACGATATCTACTTCCAGCCTGAAAAAATTCCGAAAGTCGACAGCGCCATCATCAAACGCCTTAGCATCCTCAGGCCATGGCGCTCGTTCCTTGCCATCTTTCTTGACTGGCTGATCATAGCGCTCTGTGTTTTTGCCTGCGTGAGATTCAGTTTCTGGTTATATCCTGTTGCCTTCATCATTATCGGAAGCCGGTTTCATGCCCTTGAAGCGCTCATGCATGAGGCCACGCACTATCGTCTGCACGCCAATAAAAAGATCAATGACCTTATTGGCGAGCTTTTGATCTGGCCACTGGGGACCTGCATGCTCCTTTATCGCGACACCCGCCATTTTTCTCACCACAAGAATATTGGCACCGGCAAAGACGCACACGTATTTCAGACTTACATGAAGCTCCCGGGACTTTTTACGATCCCTCAATCTCCTCCTGACCTCTTGAAGAATTGCGCGAAAGTCGCCGCGAGATTTTCGATTACAGAATGGCTACGTCAGCTAAAACGCACTGCAATGGTGTTTCCGCGTTTTGCGCCTTTCCGAGGGAAATTTTGGATCGCATTTCAAATGTTGACTCTCGCTGGTATTATTGCCGGCTCGATCCTATTTGACTGGAAAATCGCGCTGTATTATTTTTTATTTTTCATTCTCCCTACCGTATGGACAGCCGTATTTTCATTTTACCTGCGATTGCTGGCTGAGCACTTCGGAATACCTCATCAACCGCCTGCGATGGGTAGCGGCATCCGAACTGTTGTTGCTTCCTGGCCAATACGTGTGATTTTCTGGCCTCATAACCTCAATTATCACATCGAGCACCATTGGTATCCGTCTGTTCCATTCTACAACCTTCCGACACTGCATAAATTGCTTCGGCAGTCGCCGGATATCCGTCAAAGAATGCATGTTACCCATGGAGTCACAGCCCTGATGCGCGAGCTTACTGCTGTTCCTTCATGAACGCGATGGACATTTCTGGAAAAAATCATTCATTCCACCAAACGTGAACACGTATGTATCAAAAATTTCATAATTTGGATACATCACAAAAAATCAACGCGCATGAAAGGAAAGATTACGGTTATAGGAATGATTGTCATGTTATCTTCCACGTGCTTACTGGCACAGTCGCTGGATAACTCCAATGGATGGCGGCAGCTCTTCAACGGCAAGGATCTGACCGGATGGAAACATGTCGGCGACGGCAACATGACTGTCGAAAATGGTATCATTCAAACCCATGGTGGCATGGGCCTGCTGTACTGGACAGGCGAGAAATTCGGAAACTGCAAGATCCGCGTGGTCTATCGCATGGAAAAAGAAAACAGCAACGCCGGATTTTTTATCCGGATACCTATTGAACCAAGAGAACCCTGGATGCCTGTCTATTATGCTTATGAGGTTCAGATTGACAACCACCCTGAAACTTCCGGAGAAGACGAGTATCACGCAACTGGAACGCTATACGCATTTACAAAACCTCACGCTATGCCGGGAAAACCCGGCCCGCAATGGAACACCTTCGAAATTACGCTTGACGGCAACAGGACCATTGTTATGGTGAATGATGTCCTGGTAACGGATTATCGCGAAGGCGAACCAGTACCCCCACGAAAATTCGATTTCGAGCCTTATCCCGGCATCCGGCCGGATTTCGGTTATATCGGCATGCAGAATCATGGAGAACATGACGTAGTCTTTTTCAAAGAAGTATCGGTAAAACCGCTCGACAAGAAATAACACAAACCAAGCTGACCTATGAGCACCCATCAAAAAAACAAGAAAGCCTCTTCCATTACCCGCAGGAAATTCATCGAAATGGCTTCCACCGGAGCAGCAGCATTCTCGATCGTTCCCAGTTTTGCTGTCAGCGGCCTGGGTCACGTCAATCCCAGCGATAAGCTTTACATAGCAGCCATCGGTTGTGGTGGTGAAGGTGAAAATGATATTCATCATTACGCTACTACACCTAAAAAAAATGCGGAGATCGCATTCCTCTGCGATGTGGACGATCGCATGGCAGCTCCCAGGATCAAAGAATTCCCGAAAGCGAAATTCTATTACGACTGGCGTGAAATGTTTGAAAAAGAAAGCAAGAATTTTGATGCCGTTTCAGTTGCAATACCGGATCACAACCATGCTATCGTCGGCCTCAGCGCCATGCAGCTCAACAAGCATCTCTATCTGCAAAAGCCACTTTCACACGATATCTGGGAAGCACGCATTCTAACCGAAGCTGCTAAAAAATATAAAGTGGTGACGCAAATGGGTGATCAGGGAGCTTCATGCGACGGCATGTTCACCCTCAGGGAATGGATTGAAGCGGATCTCCTTGGAGAGATTACCCAGGTCTATTGCTGGACCGATCGTCCGGTGTGGCCACAAGGAATTGGATGGCCGGATAAACACCCACCGGTTCCTAAAGAACTGAAGTGGGATCTTTGGCTTGGCACGGCGGAAAAAACAGACTATATCGACAATCTTGTTCCATTCAACTGGCGCGGATGGTGGCGATTCGGAACAGGCGCTCTTGGCGATATGGGTTGTCATATCATCGGCCCTCCCTTTAAACTTCTGGAACTTGGATATCCCACCGAGGTGTCGGGCAGCGCGAGCACGGTTTATGACGGAATTTTTTCCGAAGCAGACTTTCCACAAAGCGGACCTGTGTCGTGCAGTATACGGTTCAAATTCAAGCAAAAAAATGGAAAGGATCTTGACCTTTACTGGATGGACGGCGGCATTACACCTGAACGCCCGAAAGAACTGGAGCCTGATTCAAACATGAACAATGTACTGGGTGACTGGCCTGGCCTGGGTGACTTTGAAGGAAGCACCCTTTTCGTCGGAACAAAAGGCAAGGCAGCGTGCGGTTGGGGCGGACGCAATCCGATTCTTCTTCCGCTTTCAAGAAACAAGGAGATCAACGTTCCAAAAAAATATACGCGCGTTCCCGGCGATATGGATGGCCATTGGTGGCAATGGGTTGATGCCTGCATAGCGGGATATGGCAAAATGGAAGTCTCCTCTCCTTTTGTTGGATATGCAGGTCCCCTGACCGAAACTGTACTTATGGGTAACCTGCTGCTGCGTACGTTTTCCATTCATGAAAAAATACAACGCAAAGATCCTGTCTACGGTGATCTAGCCGGATCCAATTATCCGGGCCGTTATATTGCTCACACCTGGGACGCCCAGAATATGGTAGTGACCAATTTCAAGGAAGCAAATCAGTTTGTGAAGAGAACCTATCGTCAGGGTTGGGGAGAATTGAAGCTCTAGAACCTGGTCTAGGAGTCGTTAGTCAATAGTCAAAGGCTATTTGCTAGAGCTAAAAAAAATAGTTTGACATATTTTTAATCCGGGCTCAGCGTTTACCTGCTTGTTAATACCCATTATGGACAGAAAGGACTTTTTGAAAAAAGGCTTGCAGGGCATTGGGACGATCATCGCACTGCCTACCGTGTTGAAATCGTGCTCTGAAGACGACGATCCACAAAATGAAAATTGCCCGTTATCTCCGGAAGAAACCGCAGGCCCATTCCCCATCAAGACTCCTGCCGATCTTGTAAGGGAAAATATTATTTCCGACAGAACAGGTGTTGCGTTATTGATGACTTTCGTGGTGCAGGACCAAAGTAACAATTGCCTTCCTATGGCGGGCGTTCTGGTTGATGTCTGGCACTGTGATGCCGGCGGAAATTATTCCCAGTACGAAGGCAACACGGGCGAGGATTTCTTACGAGGCCGGCAAACGACAGACGCTAATGGCCAGGCTTCTTTTATCAGCATCTTTCCAGGATGGTATCCGGGTCGCGCACCCCACATACATCTCGAGATTTTGAATGCCAACGGAAATTCTATACGAGTAACGCAGGTTGCCTTTCCCCGGAGTGCCTGTGATACGGTTTATGCGACCAGTGAATATAACGGCACTGCCGACACGCAAAATGAAGATGACGGGATACTCTCGGATAGCCTCGAAGGTAACATGGCTGATTCCGTAACCGGAAACCCAACTGATGGCTATACGCTTGTGAAAACAGTCATTGTGTAACGGGCATCGGGGCTCGGGAGGATGAAGCCAGGCGCATCAACACTTCAACACATCATTTCGCCGCTTCTTTGATCTTCTGGTTATAGACAGATCTTGCTTTGTTATAAGCTTCTTCAGCAGCCTGGAGCTCTGAAGCACGGATGTTCGGCTTCTTCATTTTCCAGCATTGATCCACTGCCTTGCTGCACCATTCCGCGCTTTTCTTTTCAAGAATTGGCTTCCCTCCGATCTCGACAAAAATTGGATTGGTATGAGAGCTCTGATAAATGCGCAACGCAAGCCAACTTGATTTAACAATACTATAGGAGAAATTCACATCATTCATTTTTCCGCCTGCGGTAATCATGACGGTGTCTACAGGGAACCCGTTCACTAAAAGTTCCACCGCAACATTTCTGCTTTTACCTTGTCGGGCGCGCTCGATATGCCAATAGGGTTGGTCCCACACAGGCCGTCTGGCAATAGAGGCCCCCGTTTCGCTTTGTTGCTCCGGCAAAAGCGCCGTGACTGTTGCCTTTATTTTCACGGTCTGCCTGTTTCCAAATTTTAGTTCACTGTTGTTTGTCCCTACCCCCTGACTGTTGACACTAAAATCAAGAATGTGGGAACCACCATCGGAAACATAACTGGCGCCTTTTTTTATCGCGCTAACATAATTGTCGTAGCTGAGCGGTCCGTCAGATTTGAAATAGCTTCGTGCCAGACCAACACGCTCATCGAAGATGCAGGGAAAGTCGGTTTCACCGCTGAGTCTCACCCTGAAGCCACAATTCAAAGTATGGTACCACATGTTTAATTCCCATGGGGCCGGTGTATCACCAGCGCTGAAAAAATCAACTGCATCATGCGTTACGGTCACAATGTATTCGTTGGCGCCGATGCCATCCATTTTTGGAATTTCATAGTTGGGAAGCGCACTGGTTTTCTTCATAGGTTCGAGTCCCCACCCGGAATGGGCGTAGCCCACCACCCCACCTTGTGACTTTGCCCACGATAGTACTGGCAATGTCCAGCTTGGCCATTCCTCAATTTTCGTCGTGCCCGGATAGTCATCTTCTTTTATTCTCAGTAACACGACATGCCCCGAATGCGATGACGGGAACCCGGAAACTTCAACGTCGTTTCGCATAATGTACTTCGATGTTGAAAGTGGATCGTCCTTTCCGGTAAAAAAAGTTTTCTGATGATACCAGCTCGGCCCCCAGGCAAGTACGGCAGAGACATTGAGATCCTCCCCAAGAGCCTGTCGCCACATGTCGGACGGAGGAACGCCCTCTTCAGGACTATCATAGTGACTGCACCCTGCTCCGTGAACATGGTGATCGGCGCTATAATATCCGAGTTTATTGAGATGTATCCACCGTTTCAACTGAAAGGTCGCGTCAAATGTCTGCACGCCTGATGGCACCACAAGTTGTGTTGTCTGGCTGATATATTCCGGTCCACGGGTGAATGTTACCGAATATTTGCCAGGGGGCAGCATGACATGTTCACCATCGGAGCGATAGATCTGTGGTTGAAAGAAAAAGTCTGGATAGGTGTCGTATGCAGCCACACGTCTGGACGGGAGTGGATAAATCCCACGAAGGTGAGCTGGGACCTTCTGATTTCCCTCATAATAAAACTCAACGGCTGAGGCACGTCTTTCGAAAGCCACGTCGTTCAAAGCAACACTGTCAGCCATAATACGCTCAATGCCATCGGTAATCAGGAATGAAGCCATCGCTGGAGACCCATCATCATCGTTGACGCGCAACGTTACCTTCACGGACGGCGCCACAGAAAACAAAATGGAAACTGTATTTCGGAAGCCAATATCCTGTGTGCCCTGTCCGATATTAAATCCGATCTCTGCTTCGCGCTGACCTGCGTCCTTGCTGTAGATCTGCAGTATAGCATATTCCAGCTTTAAACCCGAGAGATGACTCATCATGGGGCGGTTGCGGTAGACCTGCATTTCGAGAAAACGGTTCTGTGACTGCCCTTCCAAAATAATGTCCTCTTTCTTAACAGCAGGTTCGCCTGACGTCGGGTGTATCGGAAACTCAGCATTCGGACTTTCAACCTGAAGCTGAGCAGTGGAGCCCGCATCATTCATGACTTTCACAAGAAAACTTTTCCACCCACCCTGGATCAATGTTGTACCCGCGGCCCCTTTAGTAACTTTTACCCTTGCTTCCGGATTGATAGTAACCACGGCAAGGCAATAGGGATCCAGTATTTCCTGGATACGTTTTACGGTTTCAGCATCTAAGGGTTTGTTCTTTAGGTCTTCGAGCCGTTTTCCATCAGCCTCGGAAAGCGAGCTGCCCAGAAACGATAACGCTTCCTTGAGCCGGGTGGCCTGTGCAAGGAGTGGCTGTGCTTCCATTTCTGCCGAAGGATTGCTCGTTTGATGATGCTCATGTTGGGCACAAGCCGTGGCAAAAAAGGATAAGAAAATGATGGAAGCGGAAATATTTTTTAGCGTCATAGTCTCTTTCATTATAACCAGCCCGATTTCTTAAATCTCCAATAAAGTCCGCCACACAATCCCAATGTCAGTGTAAGGACTAAAGGATATCCGTAACGCCAGTTAAGCTCGGGCATGAATTCGAAATTCATTCCATAAATGCCGGCGACCATAGTAGGAATACCTATGATAGCCGCCCATCCGGCAAAGCGCTTGGAAACCTCACTCTGCGAAATGGAGATGAGTGATAAGTTCGCTTCAAGGGATGTTGAAAGCAATTCACGGGCGTTGTCAACCATTTCATTGATTCGAATGGCGTGGTCATACACGTCACGGAAATAAGGCCGCGTTTCATCCTCGATCAGGTTAAGATCAAAACGCATCAGCCTGTTACATATATCAATGAGTGGTGAGACAGCGCGCTTAACGTCCATCAATTGCCGTTTAAGCTGGTATATTTCAGAAGTGGTTTCACGTTTCTGTGTTTCATCAAAAATTTTTTCTTCCAACTGATCGAGCTTTTCCTCAAGCGTTTCGATCACCGGAAAATACTGATCGACAATCGAATCCATCAAAGCATAAAGCGCGAAAGCAGGACCTTTTTGAAGGAGATGCGGCGTACTTTCACACCGGGTTCTCACATGAGCATAAGAAAGGGATGAGCCATGACGAACGGAGATGATAAAATTCCGACCAAGAAAAAAGTGGGTCTCCCCAAGGTCGATCTTTTCTCCTTTCATTTGTATGGTACGCAAAACAATGAACAAGGTATCGCCATAAGCTTCAATCTTGGGCCGCTGGTGTGCACGGAACGCATCTTCGACAGCAAGATCGTGCAACCCAAACTCAGCCTGCACTTTCTTAAGCATTTCAGGCCCCGGCTCACGAAGGCCGATCCACACAAATCGGTCCTTGATCTTCAGATCCTCGTGAACGTTGTCAATCTTGGGCATTCCGACCTTCTTGCCCTCACAATAGGCAGAACAGTTAATGACCCTATCGGCTTTGACTTCAGCCATTTTTCATATCCAAAGGAACGGTATCAGTAAGTTATCATTTTACTTTTTGGCATTCAACATCTTCACCAATACTTTTCGCATATGATTTTAATTGGATTATTTTTATGAGCACCGCTTCATGACTGATCAATACCACATTTCCGAGAAGACGATACGTGAACCTCCAGAAACACTTGGAGGAAAACTTAAACTCCTGGGGCCTGGATTTATTCTTTCTGCTTCCATTGTTGGCTCAGGTGAGCTGATTGCAACTACTACGCTGGGCGCAAAAGCGGGCTTCGCTGCTTTCTGGGTGATCATTGTAAGTTGTTTTGCCAAAGTTGCCGTTCAGCTTGAGTTCGGAAAACATACCATTGCCACGGGTGAGACCGCCATGAAGGCATTGGGCAAACTACCGGGACCGAAACTTGGGAAAACAGGTTGGGCAGTGTGGTTATGGTTCTTTTTGATCCTCCTTAAAATTGTTCAACTGGGGGGAATACTGGGAAGCACGGCGTTGGTTTTAAGCCTGCTTTTTCCGGGCTATCCAATCTGGCTTTGGGTGATCTTATCATCCGTAATTACCGGGATCCTTATCTCCGGTGGTTACTACAATATCGTTGAGAAGTTTTCCTTGTTTATGATGGCCATGTTTACCATCCTGACAGTAACGGCAGTCTATGCCTTGAATTATACCCAGTTTGATTTTACGCTGGCTGAAGTTTTTCGGGGAACGTCATTTAACCTCTCCGGAGGAATCATGGCTGTTGCTATCGGCGCTTTCGGAATTACCGGCGTTGCCAGTGATGAGATCATTGCTTATAACTACTGGTGTATTGAAAAAGGGTATGCGGCATACGCAGGACCGCGGCAAGATGATCAGGCCTGGAGAATACGGGCCCGAAAATGGATGCGCATCATGTATCTGGACGCTATCGTCGCCATGATCATTTACACAACCGTAACAGCCGCCTTTTATCTTCTTGGCGCTGCAGTTCTTCATCGACAGGGAATTTTTCCTGAAGGAAACCAGGTGATTGAAACAGTAGCATTGGTCTATACCCAATCTTTAGGCAATGGGATACGGATCGTTTATCTGATCGGCGCTTTTTTCGTGCTATACTCAAGCCTCTTTGCCTCCAATGCCGCGTGGACGAGGATGTATTCCGATATCTTCGCACAACTTGGAACATACGATTTTTATGATGGGTCTAAACGAAAAAGACTGATCACTATCCTGGCGTGGGTTTTCCCGACAGTCTGGGCGATCATTTATCTTTTTATTGAGCTCCCGGTTATCATGATCCTTTCAGGAGGGTTTGTGGGTTCGGTTATGCTGCTCCTTATCATTTTTGCAGCGCTCAATTTCAGGTACAAAAGGGTCCAGATTTACAAACCCTCAATACTGTATGACGTGGCTTTCTGGACAAGTGTTGTCTCGATCCTGTTCGTTGCCATTTACGGTCTGTCCAGGTTTTTTTGAGCGAATACCGACCGCTCCACGGATAGCCATTAATAAATCAGTGACAAAAACTGCCTGGATATCAAGGCGAGATTCAGCTTCGGTAACCTGGTAATAACCACATAAAAATCAGATAGTTATAACCCAATAACTCAACCTGATTTATGCCAATATTTAGGGATTATAGCCTGACCTTTGCCGGCAAGTACTTCGCAATAAGGTCTTCGTAATAAGGCTTAAGCTCTCTAACTACCGGAGGAACTGGGCTCTTGGAATAGAGATCATAAGGGTTAAACTTCTTCACCCACTCAAACATTTTTCGATCCTTATCGTTCATCAAATGATCATAAGCATGCTCACGATGCTGCGCATAAAATGAATGGTAACGGATCATGTACAAAGCAGGCTCTGGCAAATAGTCTTTCGTGATCTGATAAAGGTATTCATCATGCCCCCACGACATGTTCACGTTGTCGAGGCCGCAGCCATGCGAATAGATGCCGTAAGTAGTATTATAACGCTCGTCTTTGGAGTCTGGATTGTTCGCAAAGAATTCAGGATAAACGATCTTTTCGGAAAACTTGCAGCCTACGGGGAAGGTATCTCCTACTACAGCCCACTGCGGCTCGCCAAACAGACAAAGTACCTTTCCCATGTCGTGAATGAAGCCCGTGAGAACGAACCAGTCAGGATGGCCGTCTCTGCGAATAGCTTCCGCAGTCTGAAGAAGGTGCTGCAACTGATCAAGCTCGATATCAGGATCGGAATCGTCCACCAGCGTATTCAGGAATTCCATGGCGCCCCATACCGGTAATTCTTTCTTGTTGAACTTCAGGAATTCGTCCTTTTTCTCTTTCACAAAATCGAAGGTCTGATAATGATGATTGAGGCGATAGAATTCTTTCACCGTATCACGTTGTGGCTCGTCGTAGTTTCTATATTCTTCTTTTCCTTTCGCCTGTTGATCAGGTTCGGGGTAACGCTTTAATACATCATCCTCCCATTGCTCTATACTTTGCAGGGGATTGATCTCCTTTTCCGAAAATGTGGAAGCGTTCTTCATAGTTGATGACTTTTGATAGCGCTAATTTACGAAGAAGTTGCCAGATAGCTAGGGATTGCGGGGTACTAGGTTGCTGGGTAGCTGGGTTGCTAGGTAGCTGGGTTGCTGGGGCAATCACCAGAAGACTGTATAAAGGGCGGTGAGGATGCCTACGATGACCACCGAGCCCACGATAAATCCTGGTGAGATTCTGAACATTGACGTATCGATCTGAATAACCCTGGGTTGCTCCCGGCTTCGCTTGTCAAGCAGGCTCAAGACAACCATCAACACCACCAGGAACACAAACACGATCGTCATTCTGTCCAGAAAGGGATAATCGGGGAAGGAGCCGTTTGTCCAGTAAGGAAGAAATTTCAATAATGTAGAAAGCGGGATGGTGAGCAACGCGGAAACCAGGGCAGCAGCAGCAGTCGTTCTCTTCCAGAAAAAGCCCAGCAGAAAAATGGCCAGTACCCCGGGAGAAATAAATCCCACATATTCCTGGATGAACTGATAAGCCTGATCAAGTGTGCGAAGGGCCGGCGCAACAAGGCAGGCCAGCAACATGGCTACGATGACGGTCCACCTTCCCATGAGCACAAGTTGCCTTTCCGACGCATCCTTCTTGAAAAACTTCTTGTAAATATCAAGAGAGAAAATGGTGGAAATGCTGTTGGCCTTCCCTGCCAGCGAAGCGACAACCGCAGCTGTCAATGCCGCAAATGCCAATCCTTTCAGGCCCTTTGGCAGGAGATTTAATAAAGTCGGATAAGCATGATCAGGTTTAATCACACCGGCTTCATTCACCATCTCCGTCTGGAACACGCCATGCTGGTACAGCACAAAGGCCGCAATTCCCGGAATAACAGCAATGACGGGAATAAGTAATTTCAAAAATGCGGCAAACAAGATTCCGCTGCGGGCAGTCTTCAGGTCCGCTCCAAGCGCGCGCTGTATGATGTACTGATTGCAACCCCAATAGTTGAGATTGTTGATCCACATCCCTCCGATCAACACAGAAAGCCCCGGCAGATCCTTGTAGTAAGGATGATCGCTGCTAAATATCATATGAAAATGAGTTGGGGCCTTTTCGCCTATCAGCTGCAATCCCTTCATAAAGTCTTCTCCGAAACCGAATTTCACGGACACGAGGTTGAGCGCAAGGTAAGTAGTGACGAGTCCGCCAAGGATGAGAACAGCCACCTGAATCACATCCGTATAACCGATCACTTTCATTCCACCGAGCGTCACGATTATGGAGAATACCGCGAGGCCGGCAATGCAGGTTTCAAAATTAATTCCGGAAATAGAGTTGATCGCGAGCGCACCCAGGTAAATGATTGATGTAAGGTTGACGAAAACATAAACCAGTAACCAGAAAACCGCCATGATGGTGCTGACGGTGGAGTTGTACCTGATCTCCAGGAACTGGGGCATGGTGTATATCTTGTTTTTCAGGTAAACCGGGATAAAAAAAACCGCTACAATGATCAGGGTTGCCGCGGCCATCCATTCGTAGGTGGAAATGGCGAGACCCAACGCGAAGCCAGAGCCCGACATCCCGATAAAGTGTTCGGCTGAAATATTGGAAGCGATCAGCGACGCACCGATGGCCCACCAGGTGAGAGAGCCTTCCGCGAGAAAAAAATCCTTTGAATCGACATTTCTCGCTTTTTTCCTTTGATAGACGTAATACCCGTAGGAGGCAACGATGACAAAGTAAATCAGGAAGACAATGAAGTCATGAGCGTGGAGTCGGTTCATCAAAAAATAAAAAATGCTAACCTTATTCCTAAAGATAGCATTTCAATACTATTTATCTGCTTTAAACGCAGGGTCAGTTGTCAGCCCATACGTGCATTTTGCTCATGACCGAATAATAATCCTCCCATGCCAGAAACCTGACAGCCAGTGTGGCGCCGACGGCATCGTTCATTTCCTGAAAATACTTTTCTTTAAGCTTTAGCTCCCGCTCTGTTACCATCATCAGATCATAGCCCAGGCGTTTGGAAAGTGCGGGTGTAAAATCTGTGGCATCCCCGGTGTAAAGGGCATATACGCTATAGTCATCACCCAGCAGGGCATCACATTCTTCCTCATAACGGGTGTAAACGCTCCAGAATTTTTCAGCTTCCGCCGGTGAAAGTGAAATGGCAGCGCTCAGCGTATTTCGCTTGGCATTCTTCAATTGCACAGGTGAAACCGCATAGGCGTGAAAACGGAATTTTTTCCACACGCTATTGTCATAGATCGAGGAGCTTTCAACCATATCCAGCAAGATCTCAGTCTGAAGAAACTGGAGGGCGATGAGCCCGTTCAGGGCACTGGTGATCTCGGAATAATACTGCTTCCGCACGGTAAATTCTTCATAACGGTGGGCAATGAGTTTCTTTCCGTTCTCAAATGCCTCAGGACCCGGGCTGGTGGCGCTGGTGCTCACAAGATCATACATATCGCGATAACAACGCGCGGAAATTTCCCTGTCCTCATCCCTGTATTTTTCATACAGAGGCCAGAATGACTTTTCATGCCATGAGGGTATATCGATACTATTCTTGATAAGGGAAATGCGGTCTGCATCCGAAACTGAGGAAACCATGTTGCTTTCGAGGGGCTGGCCCTGACAAACAAACCCAATGAGGAACGAGAAAACGGAAACTGCTATGCTTTTCATTTGATAATAATTGGATAAATGCGGATTAACCGGTCAGTAAAATCTCTGCATAGCTGGCTCTGTTTAATATGGATATACCCCATCCGGAAAAAACTAATGCCACTACCATTACCAGGCCGCCCAATTCAGTTTTTCTGATTTAATGCTATATTTAAATACCGGGTTTTTATGATTTTTTTAATGAAAAGTAATGAGTAGCAGGAGAAAATTTATTTTAAAAACGCTGGCGGGCATTTCCGGACTTGCCTTCACCGAACGTGCCTTTCCACAGATAGTTCTACCCCAAAAGAAAGACAGGCTAGGCGTGGCGCTTGTGGGGCTTGGGTATTATAGCACCGATCTTCTGGCCCCGGCCCTTCAGCTGACCCAGAATTGCTATCTGGCGGGCATCGTAACCGGGACCCCCTCCAAGGCGGTGCAGTGGGAAAAGGAGTACGACATCGCGGACAAGAATATTTACGATTATAAAAACTTTGGCACCATCGCCAACAACACGGAAATCGATATTGTATATGTGGTGCTGCCACCTTCCATGCACGCGGAGTACTGCATCAAGGCAGCGGAAGCAGGTAAGCATGTTTGGTGCGAAAAACCCATGGCGCTCACGGTGAAAGAATGCCAGAGCGTAATCGATTCGTGTAACAAAAACAAGGTAAAGCTCAGCGTCGGTTATAGAATGCATCACGAGCCCAACACACAGCGGATTATTCAGTTCAGCAAGAACAACACCTTCGGTGCGGTACTGAACGTTACTGCCGCTGCCGGTTATTTTGATGGCCGGACAAACCATTGGAAGCAAAAGAAAAGCCTGGGCGGTGGGTCGATGTACGATATGGGCGTGTATCCTTTAAATGCAGCGAGATACAGTACCGGTCTTGAGCCTGTTGCTGTTACAGCACACCAGTCAACTACACGTCCCGAAATTTACAAGGAGGTGGATGAGACTATGGCCTTTGAGCTTGAGTTTCCTGGTGGCGTTACTGCGCAATGTGAGACCAGTTTCGGAAAGGGCATGAACGATCTGAGGGTGACTACCAAGAATGGTTGGTACAGACTTTCCCCTTTTCAGTCCTATAGCGGGATCAATGGCGAAGTAAGTGACGGAACAAAGTTGAATGCCAGCATTCCCAATCAACAGGCAAAGCAGATGGATGAAGATGCGCTGGCCATTATGGGTAATAAACCCGTACTGGTTCCCGGTGAGGAAGGACTTAAAGATATCAGGGTCGTTGAGGCGATCTACCGTTCAGTGGCAGAAAAAAGAAAAATCACGATCTAGTCAGGTTACAATTGACAATTAGCCGTTGACGGTGAACGGGGAAAAATTTAAATTAAAATAAGATGCGTCATTATACAGTTGTAGCATTGCTGCTCATTCTATCGGTATATCTGGTTAACTGTAGTGATGACCTTTCAGGGTCGAAAGAATGGCCGGAATACCTGGGTGGTCCAGACCGGAATCATTATTCACCGCTGGATCAGATTAATCTATCCAATGCAGCCAGCTTAACCAAAGTTTGGGAATATCATACGCAGGACAGTGGTCAGATTCAGTGTAATCCTATCATCGTTGATGGTGTGCTCTACGGAATGACAGCAACGGTTCAGCCCTTCGCACTTGATGCTGGTACTGGGGAAGAAATCTGGAGGGTAAGGGATACCATCGGCAAGACATGGTATGGAACTGCTCGCGGTCTTGTCTATTGGGAAGATAAAAGTGACAAACGCATCCTGTATACAAAAGAATCCTGGCTTTACGCGCTGGAAGCCACAACCGGAAAGCCGATTGTCACTTTCGGTGATAGTGGAAAAGTGAGTTTAAAGGCCGGCCTTGGGGAAACCGCCAAAGAAAAATTCGTTATTTCCAATACACCGGGAACCGTGTTTGAAGACCTCATTATCATGCCCCTGAGAATGTCGGAAGGGAGCGATGCTGCACCGGGATTCATTCAGGCTTTCAATATCAGAACGGGGAAGCTCGCATGGGTATTCAAAACTATTCCGGCGCCTGGTGAGATGGGACATGATACATGGCCAGAAGATGCCTACAAAAACACCGATATCGGCGCCGCCAATAACTGGTCCGGCATGGCCATCGATCGAAAACGCGGCATCGTGTATGTTCCAACAGGATCAGCAGCTTTCGATTTCTACGGCGCCAGGCGCATCGGCAGTAATTTATTTGCAAACACACTTCTGGCTTTGGAAGCCAAAACAGGAAAAAGGATCTGGCATCAGCAGCTCGTGCACCATGACATTCTTGACCGGGATTTTCCGGCGCCTCCTAACCTGGTCACAGTAACACGGGACGGTAAGAAAATCGATGCGGTAGCCCAGGTGACGAAGCAGGGTTTTGTTTTCCTGTTCGATCGTGAAAATGGACAACCCCTGTTTCCCGTCAACGAGATGCCAGCACCCGCATCGGATACCCCCGGGGAAGAAGCCTGGCCTACACAACCCATTCCTTCGAAGCCCGAACCTTATGCGCGCCAAATGCTGACTGAAAATGATATAAGCCCGTACGCAACAAACAGGGAAGAATTAATTTCAAAGCTCAAGAATAGCAGAAGCGAAGGACCGTTTACACCGTTGTCAAAAAATGGCACTATTGTATTTCCGGGTCTTGATGGCGGAGCAGAATGGGGCGGTGTCGCTGTTGATCCTGATGGCATCATGTACGTGAACAGCAATGAAATGGCGTGGCTTATCTCTCTGGATGAAGCAAAACCCACCAATGAAAAATTGGTGAGTCCTGGTGGCCAGGTCTATGCGGCAAACTGCTCATCGTGTCATGGTTCCGAACGCAAAGGAAACGCAGCGAGCGGTTTCCCATCGCTGATTAATCCGAAAAACCGGTGGCAGCGTCATCATGTGCTGAACATCATCACCAGCGGAAAAGGGATGATGCCTGGGTTTAAGAAACTTTCTGAACAGGAAAAGCAATCCCTGGTAGCTTTTCTTTATGGAGATAAGGAAATCATACCACAACCCGAAGAGAAAAAGGAGCCCGGCACGGATGAGCAAAAAAAACTCGACTACAAAATTTCGGGATACACAAAATTCCTTGACAGGGACGGTTACCCTGCAATAAGCCCGCCCTGGGGAACACTCAACGCTATTGATCTTAATACAGGTGAATATCTCTGGAAAAAAGTTTTTGGAGAATATCCTGATCTGATTGCCAGAGGTATTCCGCCGACAGGCGCCGAGAGTTACGGTGGGCCTGTAGTTACAGCGAGTGGCTTGCTTTTCATTGCCGGAACCAAAGATTCAAAGTTCAGGGTCTACGATAAAAAAACGGGAGACTTGATTTGGGAAACCAAACTTCCCGCTGCAGCATTCGCAACACCAAGTACCTATGAGGTTAATGGCCGACAATACATAGTAATGGCCTGTGGTGGAACAAAGCTGGGTGCGGCAAAAGGCGAGAGTTATGTTGCGTTTGCGCTGCCTGAAAATTAGTCACCGTTGAACCTGAACCGCGAACGCCTCAGTTTTCTACTTTGTTTTTTTCCGCTTCCGATACTACTGCATTCTTTGCCATACCATTTGTTAATGGAGCCGCATGAACTTTAGTTTCTCCAAACCATTTGAATAACAAAGCGTAGATCATGATTGCTGAAACTACGGCCCACATAAATCCAACTACCGGGACCATTACAGCCGTATAGATCATTAACGCTATGTGAAACTTACTCTGTTTAAGAATTGCCTTGACTTCTTTGATCTTGACCATGCCGTGAGCAACATACAGTAGAATTCCACCTATGCAGGCCATTGGAACATGCTCCAGGTAAACAGCCAGGTACGCGGCAAGCAGAAGCTTAAAAGTAAATTTTGCAATGCCTGCGAGTGGCGATACGGCGCCTACTCTGATATTCACAGCTGTTCTTGCCAATGCGCCGGTGTGTGGAAAACCATTCAACATTGGCGTAACGATCTGAACAAGGCCCTGACCCCAAAGCTCTTTATTGGGATTGAAAGGTGTGCCGGTATTATTTGCCAAACGGTCTGCCATCCGGGAGCACAACAGGCTTTCGATAGAGGATACGAGGAAAATTGCAATGGCATAATAAATAAGATCGCCAACCACCGAAGCATTGAGATCGGGTAATGTTGGAAATGTCATTACGAGGAAATCCGTGGGGATTGAGCCATATTCATCTCTGATGGTGATCAATCCTTTATCTGACCAGAAAGTCTCCGTCATCAGCAAACCAAAACCCAGAGCGATCAAAGGAGCGGGAATAAATGATGATATCCTGAGAAGGACCTTACATAAAACAAATGTCAGTAGGGCAAGTAAAAAAGCAAAGACGTTCATATCACCGATGTGGATAATGATCTTCGGTATTTGCTCGGTAATATTATATCCAAGGTGATGATTGATCCCCAATGCATCGCCGATCTGTGAAAACGCGATGACGATCGCGATCCCCATCGTAAATCCAACGACAATCGAGTGTGGGACGAGATCAACGATCCTTCCCAGCTTAAAAAATCCGCACAACATGAGCATGACTCCCGCGATGAGCGCTGTCAACACCAGGAAGCTGTGATTATAGGAGGCCATTAGTCCGGCAATAACCGGAATGAACGCGGCAGTAGGTCCATAGACCTGGTATTTCGATCCGCCAAACAGTGCCCCTATCAACCCGGCAACTGCCCCTCCGACTATTCCCTGTTCGGGTCTCAATCCCGAAGCCATGGCAAACCCCATGGCCAACGGTATGGCTACCATCGATACAACAAGGCCTGCTGTAAGATCTCTCAATACATTGAGCTTCACATTGCCCCTTACCAGGTCCTCATATCTTTTATCAAACGGATATAGATAAAATAACAATCGCTTTTTAAATGACTCTTTAGAATGTTCCATAACATTAAATGTTCCTGAAGTTTAAAACAGTGAAATTGAATACGAAGTAGTCAGGGATAAACAGACACCACGAACCGATGCCGGATTAAAGACGAGAGCTCAGGCTCGCGAATAGAAGTGGAGACAAATCCCGACTAAAACAGATTCTCCTACGCTTTAGGTGGAGGCGTCAGGTTTTCAGGATGATGATTGATGAAAATGGAATGCTGATGAAAATATAACTGCTTAAGAATTGCAGCAAGATTGTCGATTGGCTGCTTGTGAACGGCCTTTTCTTTGGCGTTGTCGTCGTCATCGTCATAATCTTCCTCCTCAAGCGGAGCTGGAGCGCGATGGTCCTTATCAGCTGTATCGGAGCATGAACCAGTTGGATTTGAAATCTCAAGTGGCAAACATCTCCGAACGCGGAGTATCCGGTTAGATGAGGCTGAACTCACTTCAGCCCCTGCAAGCTGACAAATAAACAATAACCCTATCAGGAAGATGAAATACTTTATCATCAGGGACTCATTTCATTGCATAATTTAATGAAATCCGAAGAAATTTTAACTGGAGAACGGTTAGATTGGTAAGTTTTATTCAGAATACCTAAGTTTAAGGTCCAACTAATGCATATGAAAATCACACGTAAGGAATTTATTGAAAAAAGCGCCGCATTCGCCGCGGCCTCCATGCTCGCTCCTATAGTGGCAACCGCAAAGGAATTATACGCAGATAAGAAAATCCGTGTAGGTATTATCGGCTGTGGTAGTGTATCCGGCAAGTATTTCCCGCATCTTTCCAAGAGCCCGCATGTGGAAATTGTCAGCGCATGCGATATCCGTTACGAGAGAGCTCAAAAACGGGCGAAGGAGTACAACGTGCCTAACACCTATCCCCACATCGATAAAATGCTTGCGGGAGCTCCGTTTGACCTGATGGTCACGCTTACTGATATGCAGGAACACGGCCGTCTTAACAGGCAGGCCCTGATGGCTGGCAAGCATGTGTGGAGTGAGAAACCCATGCACAACAGTTACAAGGAAGGAAAAGAACTCCTCGACCTTGCAAAATCGAAGGGCCTTAGAATCTGGGGCGCGCCGGCAGTTGTCAATAGTCCTCAATTTGCATTTATGTCGAAGTGCATACAGGAAGGCAAGATTGGCAAGCCTTCAGCGGGACATGCACACTACGGACATTTAGGCCCTGATTGGTCCTCTTTCTTTTACGAAAAAGGAGGTGGAAGCCTTCCTGACCTCGGTGTTTACAACATTGCTACACTTACGGGGTTGTTGGGTCCCGCAAAAGCAGTGAGTGCGATGACAAGCATCGTGACCAAAACGAGAAACATAGTGAATAAGGGTACCATCAATGTGGAAGCTGAAGACAATGCCATTCTGATCATGGATCACGGAAACGGAACATTATCCAATGTGCAGTGTGGTTTCAATTATTTTGATCCATACGGACATGAAGGTCAGGGACAGGAGAAACCTACGATCACCATCTGGGGTACAAAAGGAAATCTTTGCCTGATCGGATACGACTGGGCTCCTCACGGAGTTGACCTGGCCACGCTGGACAATTCAGACGGCGAAAGATTTGTAAAAGATCCTGCAGATTATGTCTGGGAACAGGGGGCTTCCGTCATATCCGAGTCGCTGGTTACAGGGAAAGAGCCCTATATCAATGCGGAACATGCCCTGCACGTTCTGGAAGTCATTGAAGCAACGCGTGAATCAGGCGCAACAGGCAAGCGGATCAACTTACAGTCAACGTTCAAGTATCCCGTCATGTAGGATGAAAAGGTTTTTATCTTAAATTAGCTGACGAACAACAAATCTGAAAGCACGGATTTCAGATTTTAATAGCTAAAGTCCCCGCCTGTACTCAGGTGGGGATTTTTTTTTAAGCGATCGCTTTTGAACGGATACAAACCATCAGAACGATTTCAAAATGTTGTCTGTGGATTTTAGCTTCCATTTCCGGGTTCTCTGTTCTGAATGCAGAAAACATTGAGTACATTATGGTAAGATCCTTTGGAATAAAACTTCATGAAGAAAGCGAAGTTTATCTGGTTCACGCTGGCGTTTGTGATGGTCCTTGGTACCTGCCATGCGGTATCCATTCTCATTCCAATGGATGAAACGCAGAAGAACCATCTTAAAGCGTACGGAATTGCCTATTACATCCTGAAACTCGATCTATCCGTTGACTGGCTTCTCAACTATCGAGGTGGAAGCTTTATGGTTGAATGGTCAAAAAAAATCGAAGATGAATGCATTGTGCGAAATGTCAGCTATGAAGTTATTTCGGATGCGGTTGTCAATTCAATCGTTCGGGAGATTTCCTCACCGTCGGTGAACATGAATGTAGTAAAACTTGAGCGCGCACCACGCATTGCAGTTTACTCCCCAAAGAATGAGCTTATCCTTGATGAAACCGATGCTGTGATCATTGTTCTGGATTACGCGGAAATTCCTTACGAAATTATTTATGACGAAGAAGTGTTGAAGGATGCGTTGCTTAAATATGACTGGTTGCATCTTCATCATGAGGATTTTACAGGCCAGTACGGGCGGTTTTTACGACGAGAAACTTCCAAGATCGAGGCGGATATTCAACAGGCTACGGCACACAGGCTGGGATATAATAAAGTTTCGGAAATGAAACTTGCAGTCGCCAAACAGATCAAGGGTTTTTGCGCCGGCGGAGGTTATCTGTTTGCCATGTGCTCAGGGGCAGAAACTTTTGATATCGCTTTGGCAGCAGAAGGCGTCGACATCAATGAGAGCATGTTTGATGGAGATGACGCTGATCCCGGTGCCCAGAAAAAACTTGACTTCACCCGAACCCTTGCCTTCGAGAACTTTACCCTCGAACCGGGATATAGCCGACGATTCTCCGATATCAATACCGGAAGACCGGATTTTTTTGAACGGGCCTCAGGATACTTTAATGTGTTTCAATTTTCAGCAAAATGGGACATCATCCCCTCCCTGCTAACGCAAAATCATGAAAATGTGATCAAGGAATTTCACGGCCAGACTACCGCATTCAGTAAATACGTTGTAAAACCAACTGTGCTTATCCTGGGTGAGAACAGCAATCAGGATAACGTGCGATACATTTACGGTGAACTTGGCCGCGGTCACTTCACTTATTATAGTGGACATGATCCCGAAGGCTCACCCGGAAGGTGGAGGGAACCCACTGATCTAAACCAGCATCCACATTCTCCCGGCTACCGGCTCATCCTCAACAATGTGCTTTTTCCCTCGGCCCGTAAAAAGAAACAGAAAACTTAAAGAACCTCCGCGGGTATTTTTTCAATGGGACGAATCCGGATATTGGTGTAATAGACTTCCGCACCCTCACTTTGCAACTGAATTTTACCCTTCTTTAAAGGCGATTCTACACCATTGTCTTGCTGGCGGGAGTTGTAAAGGATCATAACGGTTTTTCCGTTCACAACATGAACACTGGTGTCGCCGAAGCAATAGAGTTCGAGGGTATTCCATTCACCGGTTGGTTTTTCAGCGTCCGGTACCTTGATGCAGTGCCGGTTCTGCTCACTGGTTGCGCTGAATTCGAGAAAGGAAGCCTTAGGGTCATACAGATATTCACCAGAATCTTTTTTTATAGCAGGGATATCGAATGCGCCACCGGCACAACCCCAGTAGTCGCCGCAATTTCCTTCCTCAACCTGAAATTCCTGAGACCGCATCCAGTAACCATAATCTGCTCCATGCGGACCGACTCCATGATAAAGTAAACCGCTATCCCGTTTGTCGTTTTCACGGGGAGCCCATTTTTCTGTACCCCATTTAAATTCCACAATCAGATGATAGTTGCTGAATTCCTCTGTTGTGGATATCCCACCAAATTTTTCGCCTGAAACCCTTATCGACGATTTGCCATCGGTGTTGCTGACACTAAAAACTTTCAGTGGGTCATGGTTCAAACCGGTTGCGCTGCCAGAAATCTGATTTCCCGCTGAGTCGAACGAAGGACCAATGTAGACATCCCACCCGCTGAGGTCATTCCCATTGAACAGGCTCCTGAATTCCTGCTTTGCCGGAATATTCTGGCAACCAGAAACAAAAATTACTGGCAGTATAAGACTTATGAAAGTGCGCATATCTAAAGCTACATAAAGGACCGTTCAAATTTAGCCGTTAACCTGATTTTGTGGCTTCCCGGAAAGAAACGAATGAATGTTTCCGATCGTAACCTCTAATATTCGCTTTCTTGCCTCCAGGCTAAGCCAGGCATTGTGCGGCGTAATGATGCAATTTCTGGCGTGAAGGAGCGGATGATCATGAGGCGGAGGCTCCTTGCTTAACCCATCCAGCCCTGCACCAGCCAATTTATTGTTTTCAAGCGCCAGCGCAAGATCGTGCTCATCGATCAGCTGGCCGCGTGAAGTATTGATCAGAAACGCAGAAGGCCTGGCCAACGATAAAATTCTCTTATTGACGAACCCAGCGTTGTCTTTTGTCAGCGGACAATGAAGGGAAATAAAATCACTTTCAGCGAAAAGCTCTTCAAGTGAAACTCCTGTTGCCTTTACCTGGTTGGGTTTTCCGCGATGGAATATTACATTCATTCCGAAAGCCTGTCCGATCAGCGCAGTCCGATTCCCAATCCTCCCAAGGCCGACAATGCCAAGTATCTTGTCTTTCAACTCAATGATCGGCTTCTTTACGTATGACCAGTCAACAGATTTCACCCAGTCGCCTTCCAGCACACTCCGTGAATGTATGCCCACGTGATTGGTGAGCTCGACCAGTAATGAAAATGCATGCTGGGCAACCGAATAAGTTCCATACTCGGGAACGTTGCAAACCAGCACCCCGCGCCTTCTGGCAGCATCAACATCAATAATATTAAAGCCTGTGGCTGTGACAGCGATCATCCGCAATTGCTGCGCAGCCTCGATAACTTTCTCGTTAATGGGGGTTTTATTCGTAACGATCACGCTGGCATTCCTGCAACGAGGTAAAACCTCATCTGGCGAGGTCCTTTCATAACAGGAGACCGTACCGATCTCCTTCAGGGGTTTCCAGCTAAGATCGCCTGGATTAAGGGTAAATCCGTCGGTAATGACGATCTCCACGTTAGAAGAAATTAATTTTCAATGGTAAACTTTGCATCTTCGGTAATTCCTTTCCAGTGATCTGTCCGGAAAGGTACTGCGGGGAAACCCTCTGCATTAAAGAGATTGTTATCGGATGCATCATCAGCCCATCCGAAACGAACGGCAACCGGTTGGCTGATCCCGTCCTGGTGAACCTCGACCGTATTTCCGACGATGTGAGCTTTTGCATACTTGAATTTCATATCATCACCGGCAATCTCAAAACCTTTCAAATATCCGTAGCGATCCTTGACCATTAGTCCGCTACCCGTGTTGCTGAAGGTGATGATGGCTTTGTCACCCTTGATTACCAACGACTGAAATACCGGGCCGCTATCGATGCGTGTTTTACCATAAGTTCTGTTCAAGGCAATGGCAGCAAGTCGCTTGCCTACGTCCTGCTTATTGCGCGGATGGATATCCATGGGATCACCGATATCCGTCGTTACCGCCATTCCGGTATTGGGAAGGGACAGGGTCATGGTTTGTGCTTCCCTCAATTCCGCCCAGGTGCTTCCCTTCTGGCTATCGCCGTGATCATTCCCATAAGTTGCGAGCTGGACAAAGTAAAATGGAAAATCTTGTCCCCACCGTTTCCTCCAATCGTTGATCATCAGTGGAAAAGCTTTACGGTATTGAAATGCGCGGCCGGCATTCGCTTCGCCCTGATACCAGATTGCTCCTTTAATGCCTAATGGAAGAAGCGGGTTGATCATGGCATTAAACAGCAGCGTTGGATAACTATTAGGGCTTATGCTTAATGCATTTTGCGAGATGGACTCAACCCTGTATGACCATTTCCCGGCCAGGGGAATCACTTTCTCACCAATTGTTAACCTGACATCCCCTTCTTCTCCATAGATCCCTCCTCCACCTCCGGTATCCACCACCCGAACAGCAATGGTATTATTTCCTTCCCTTAAAATTCCGGCTGGCACTGCGTAGTTTCGTTTTTCGTTATAGCGGGACTTGCCCCCTACTCTTACACCATTGATAAAGGTCTCATCCGAATCGTCAATCATGGCAAGGTCGAGCACCCCTTCCTTTCCGGCAGCGTCGCTGTCAAGCGCAAAATTCTTTCTATACCATAACACGCCGTCGAAATCATCCAATGATTGCCATTCCCAGAGGCCTGGCACATTCATTTTTCCCCAGCGTGAGTCATCAACTTTCACTTCTTTCCATGATGCAGCCTGAGAAGCCGGAATCAATGGGCCTTGTGAACTTTCAATTTTTTTTGTGATCGCTGCGCTTCTGATCTTTTCAAGCGAATCCAGGTTTAATTTTGGCATGCCTGAAATCATAGTTTTGAAGGCATCGCTGTTTTCAAAAGCTTCGCGACTGGTCCACGTTTCAGAATGCGTCCCTCCCCATGATGTATTGATCAATCCTACAGGTATGTTCAATTCTTTTGTCAGTTCCCGCGCGAAAAAATAACCGACTGCCGTAAACTCACCGGCATTTTCCGGCGTGCATACTTTCCACTCGCCTGTTGAAATATCTTGCTGCGGCACTGCAGCAACTTTATTGGGTATGATGATCTGGCGAATGTTCGGGTAATTGGCATTCCTGATTTCCTCTTCCCAATTGTTGCTCTCTCTGACGTTCCACGCCATATTCGATTGACCGGAACAGATCCATACATCGCCGACCAGTATATTATTCAGTGTAATGGTATTTTTTCCTTTTATTAAAAGTTGAAAAGGCCCACCCGGCAATTCAGGCGCAAGGGATATTTTCCATTTTCCGTCTTTTCCTGCAGTGATATTCTTTGTCTGCTTGTTGAACTGAACGCTTATTTTTTCTTTTGGAGACGCCCATCCCCAGATCAGAATATTGCGATCTCGCTGCAGTACCATGTTGCTGCCAAAAACTTTTGGGAGCGTCACATCCGCATAAGAAAAAAGGACCTGAGTGATCAGGACGATTGTTGTAATAATCTTTCTCATAGGTTTATCGATCCTACAAGATAGAAAAAAGAATTTCTTATTACCCTTTAACTTTAAGGACTTATTCGATCCCGGCCTCGAGCTCTTTGATCATTCTCTGGAATATTTTAATAAGCCGTTTTCGTTGAGCGTTTTCGGAAGCATTCCACTTATCTTTGTCAAAGCGTTTGTGGGAAAGTTTAAATTTAAGTCCCGACATCACCGTGGTATAGTCATTGGCATTCAGCTTTCTTGCCGTTTGATGCGCAAGGATGTACCAATGGTATTCTGTTCCGACGGGAACACCTGATCCCGCAGGGGCCTTACCAGCCCTGCGTTTTGTCACGACATAGTTAAATTCCCATTCATCCGGTGTAACTTTTTTCTCTTTCCACTCTCCTTTGTCATAGTACCATTTATGACTGCGGCCGACCTTCATGCCGGTGTATTGCTGTCCTTCGAACTCCTTGACCTTATTGTAACTTTTAGCAATGTCCTTTTTCGCCTCCTTCACAGCTCCCTTCCTCGGCTGAGGTTTGCGAAGCCTCGTTTTTACAGGTGCCATCATTCAGTTTTTGAAGGTTTTGGCCAAAAAATATGCCATTGGGTCTCATTGCTGCTTAAACCTCAATCAAGCGGCATGCCTTTTTTTGGATCTATGAATAATCATATGGTCAAACATTTACAAGATTTTTGGGCGTCGATCAAAGAGACCTTCAGCCAATGGAGTGAGCGGGAGCCGTTCAATAACAGTATCATCATTGCTTACTATACAATTTTTTCTTTACCCGGCCTGCTTGTGATCATCATAAACATTGCCGGTTATTTTTTTGAGACTGAAAAAGTGACCCAGTCAGTAACTTCACAAATCCAGGGAATTGTTGGCGGAAATTCCGCAAAAGATGTAGAAGAAATAGTGATGAGCACACGCAGCGAAAGAGATGGTGCAATTTCTCTGGCTTCTATTTTGAGCATCGCCACCCTTTTGTTTGGTGCCACCGGTGTTTTCTACCAGGTACAGCAGATCTTGAATAAAATGTGGGAAGTGAAGCCCAAGCCGAAGCAAAAATTTCTGAAACTGATAAGGGACCGGATTTTTTCATTCGGACTTATTCTGGTAGTTGGATTTTTACTGTTGGTTTCGCTCGTCCTGTCGGCAGCACTCACCGCTGTAAGCGACTGGGTGGCCAGTCACGTTGCCGATGGGCTTAACGTGGTGTTCAAGGCATTGGACCTGATTGTTTCAATGGGAGTCATCACCGTACTCTTTGCCGCAATCTATAAATTTCTTCCGGACGCAAAAATTAAATGGCGCGACGTATGGGTTGGCGCATTCGTTACTTCCATATTATTTACCATCGCGAAATTTTTACTGGGATTGTATTTTGGCCACAGCGATCCAGGATCAGCTTATGGCGCAGCGGGAACCATCATCCTCATCATGCTGTGGGTTTCGTATGCGGGCTTGATCCTTTTATTCGGAGCTGAGTTCACGCAAGTAAATGCCACCCGGCATGGGCGAAAGATAAGGCCGACGGCTGTTGCTGAATCGACGGAAGGCCAAACCGACAATGGTGCAATAGTCAATAAGAAGACGGAGGAAGAGTCAAAGCAAAATGCAAAAGTCAAAAACCAGGAGGACAGAAAGAAAAGTAATGATAAGAATAGGGGTCCGAAGAAAATGAGCTTTACTCAATTCATTTTCTATTTCGCAGTTTCAAAGATGAAGAAGATTTTTTCCTGAGACAAAGTCGTGTTTTTTGCCACCGCACAAGGCAGATGCTTCGGCACAGCCCGCGTTCCTGGCGCCTCAGCATTCTTATTCTTTTTTATTTTATCAATACTCTCAATAGGATGAATCCTGAAGCCGAGGGATAGCGCGAAAGCGCTGAAGGATCTCCGCTCTCAAACCAAACTCAGGTCAATTGTCAGGCCGCCTTCTGAACGTCCTGTAACTGAATTGTTTTTTGTCTTACCAGCTTGATCACTTTCATTTTATCCAGCAGACGGATCATAAGATAAGTTGGATCGATTTCGTGCCAGCGAATGCCACCGAAATTTGCCCGGGAGCCATTCTTATGATGGTTATTGTGATAAGATTCTCCCATCATCAGAAAATCAACAGGCAGAAAATTGCGCGAGGTATCTCCTACTTCAAAATTGCGGTATCCGTATTTGTGTGCAAACCAGTTGATGATGGCTCCGTGAATAGGGCTCATCAAAAACATCACCGGAAGAAGGGCCCAAAGCCACCAGGCTGTTGCAAACTGAACAAACACAGAAACATAAATGATGCCCCAGAAAACCCTTGAAGGCCATGAGCGCGCAATTTTATCAAATGCCTCCCACTGCGGAACACCTTCTGTAAAACGCTTGTCAGGCACCATCTTCTTGTTCGCTATCGCGGAATAAATGGTTTTTGTTTTCCACATCATATTCCAGATGGTCTCATCGTATTTTGGTGAATGCGGATCATCCTCGGTATCAGCAAAGGCGTGATGCATACGATGCATAACGCCATAACCAAAAGCGCTTAAATAGTTCGAGCCCTGAAATATCCAGGTCAGGATAAAGAATACTTTTTCAGTTGTTCTGCTCATGGTAAACGCGCGATGGGCTGCATAGCGATGAAGGAAAAATGTCTGAAAAAACAGCGACAGGTACCAGTGCGCTACAAAAAATATGAGGATTACTGCCATGGAGTGAAAGGTTTATGTTTATGGTCTTGACTCAGTCAACCGCCTGTAACAAGACAATTAACTCCTGTAAAAGACAGCAAAGGGGGGTTTTTGTGACAAAAAGGGTGGATTTATTTGTTTTTTCTGGCCAGGGCGCTGGTAATGTCCTTTTTCAGCTCGGAAATGAGGTCTGCGGCGTGCCCAATATCGCAGGAATTGCGGAAAGTCTTCATTAATTCAGTCTTCTCATGGATCGCAGAATGAAGTCTGTCTTTCTCCAGACTTATCTTTTTTCGTGCCCGGCAAAACAACTGGCGACAGTGATCCTGCTTCTTGTTGAGTAATACCTGTAAGGACTGATAATCGAAGTCAAATGCCTCTTTAAGGACATAAACTGCCCTTTCAAGAGGCTCCAGCTTATGCTGAAGCATATGAAATGCCTTGCTCAGCTTCATTTCGATATCATGAGAGAGCTCAGATTCCTTGATCTTTTCCATGAATTCAGGCCAGTGAAAGGATTCCAGGTATTCCACCTTCTTTCTTTTTAGCGCCTGTAAATGCGTGATGCAATTATTGGTAACAGCGCGGATCAGGTAGGCCTTCGTGTTCTTAATCTTTTGCTGCTCGGTATTGAGCCACTTGATAAAAGTCTCCTGCACGATGTCTTCAGCGTCAGCTTTGCAACGCAGCAGCTTCATGGCAATTGCCTGAAGTGTGGGCTGGTACAAAGCAATGGTCTGTTCCTGGTTCAAAGCGCTTAATTTCATACAAGGTAAGGCTTTTTTCTCAGGATTCAGTGCGCGAACCCACCTTCCAGCAGCACATTCTGCCCTTCACCTATATTTCCAGTTGGCCTGAATAATTATTACGGAAATTATGTCATAAATTATCTCTATGAGACAGTTGTTTACATGCATTTGCCTGCTCACCGGCTACATGACGGCCGCTCAGCAAACCGCGTCCTCAAGTGAAAGGGAAATTGTTTTTCAGGATGTAAATGTCATCCCCATGAATGAAGATCGAGTCATCCAGCATCAGGATGTCGTGGTCGAAAAAGGCCGGATCAAAAGCATTGGAGCAACAGGAAAAACCAAACTGGCTAAAACTGCGCTCATTGTAAACGCCAAAGACAAATACCTGATCCCTGGACTTGCTGAGATGCACGCTCACGTGCCGCCAATCGACGACCTGGAGCCCATGAAGGAAGTGGTGAAGCTGTTTGCACTCAACGGTATCACGACCATCCGCGGAATGCTGGGACACCCGAAGCACCTGGAACTGCGGGAAATGATCAGAAAAGGACAGGTTCTCTCACCACACTTTTACACCACCGGGCCCTCAATCAATGGAAATAGTGTAACGTCACCCTCAGCCGGAGCAGCGATGGTTCGTGATCAAAAAAAGGCCGGGTATGACTATCTCAAACTTCATCCCGGACTCACAAGAGAAAAATTCGATTCCGTTGCCATTACTGCAAAGCGAGTGGGAATTCCTTTCGTGGGTCATGTTTCATTTAAAGTTGGTGTATGGCATGCTGCCGAATCGGGTTACTCGTCCATTGATCATCTGGATGGATTTATTGAAGGCCTTGTTCCTGGAATTGAAAATATGAACGAAGATCAAACCGGGCCGTTCGGAATGCAGGTGGCTTCACAGGCTGACACCACACAGATTCCAAGGCTTATGAAGGCACTGAAGTCACACCATGTCTGGGTCGTGCCCACACAGGCGCTGGCTGAGCGTTGGTTCTCCCCGCACTATTCATCGGATGATTTTCGCAAAGATCCTAACCTGAAATACATGAAACCTGAAACGGTTGAGCAGTGGACAAAGAATAAAGATAATCTCATGAATGACCCTGACTTTAATGTAAGTAAGGCTGAATATTTTGTAACCCTTCGAAAAAAACTGATCAAGGAGTGCCAGAAAAATGGTATCGGGCTCCTTCTTGGTTCTGACGCGCCGCAGATCTTCAATGTGCCTGGATTTTCCGCCCATCAGGAGTTGGAATATCTGGTGCTTGCCGGGCTTACACCTTATCAAGCCCTTCGCAGCGGAACCGTTAATGTTGCCGCCTATTTGAATCAAAAAAATTCTGGTTCAATACAGACGGGCTATGTGGCAGATCTGATTCTTCTGAATGGAAATCCATTAAGCGATATTAAACAAACTCTGAACATTTCAGGCGTGATGCTGGAGGGGAAGTGGCTGGACAGGAATTTTATAGACACTGAACTCAAGAAGCTCGTCAAACAATGAGGTGTTGATGTGTTGGGTGTTGATGTGCTGATGTGTCCGGGTGCATAGGTGTTTATGTTCTGTTGTTCAATTGACGAAGAATTTCTGCGAGCTTTCTTTGCATGCTTGGCGAGCTTTGCGTTGAAATAGAACGCTGCGACAGATAAATCTCAGCATGAAGACCTAAGCCTAAAGCCCCAAATCACGTGACCCAATGCAACGTTTGTGGCTTGACTGGATTTTCAAATGGAACGTTGTCCTGCTGCGCTTTTTGCCAGAGTCTTTTGATCTCCAGGTACCATCTTGATTGTGTATCCGGTTCGCCGATCAGCATCAGCGTGGGATTGCTTTTCAAACCCTTGCTTAATTTGATGAATACATGGAGGTCCTGGCCGATGAAACGTTTACCCAGTTTCTTGAGTGGCCACCACAACCATTTCGTTGCCGGGAGCGTGGAATAGAAGATGTGGGTGAGCTCGGTGCTGTTTTCATTGAGCGGTGTTAACGTAGTGATGGAAATGACCTCGTGCTTTTCTCCTACTTTAATATGCTCGAACCGGTTGCCCGGGATCTCAAACGTAATCTCAGTCGACGATTCGCCTTTCAGAACCTTGTACCCTTTCGAATTGGTGGAGGGTGCATGTCTCACCATTTTAAAACCAAGCGACGTTGGCTCAAAATGTTTTTCTTTCAGTTTCAGTTTTTTTGCGGAGCGCCAGTACCAGGATTGATGAACAAAAGTGACGTGCGCGGGATCGATCAGCCCGATAACGGAGTGATCAATATTGGCTGGCAGCACCACGGTCTCGACATGCAGGAATTTTTTGTTCTTGTCCAGGATAAGGTCAGGCGGAGCAACTTTAGGTTCAACCGTATACTGAATCTTTTTATCAGGAATGTAAACCCAGATGGTACCGCTTATTTCCTTTACGGGATACCGGAAAACCCTGATCTTACCGAAATCGATTTTACTGTCAGGAGGAATGGCGGGAATATTCTTGCAGACACCATCGGTTCCAAATTCCCACCCATGGTAACAACACTGTATGGTGTTGTTTTTGAACCAGCCTTCTGATAATGGAACGCCACGATGTGCGCAATTATCACGCAGGGCAAAAGGCGCACCATTTTCGTCTCTTCCGAAAACAATTCTTTCCCCTGCAATTTCCTTGGCAATCATTTTTCCTTTCTTCACAAAAGATCCGTGAAAAGCCAGGTACCACAAATTCTTCAAAAATAAGGACGGGTCAGCAGCCATTGCGTGGAGTAAAAAACAAAAATAGAACAAAAACCAAACTTAGACATGATCACGCGTTCCGCTCACAGCAGATTGCGCCCTTTTCAACGCGCAATTCTTTGAATTGGAAAGCAAACCTCTTACCTTTTAAAAGCATTCACAACCATCTGCCCATGAAGAAATCCTTCCTTTTCTTATTGCCAGCGCTACTTGGCAGTCTGCTGCTGTCCGGCCAGGCAACACAAAAGCCTGTGCTGCACGGCAAAAACTGGATGGCCATTACGGGTAAGCCTCTTGCGGCCACAGCAGGAAGCATGATCTTCCAAAAAGGCGGAAATGCTGTTGACGCTGCCTGCGCCATGCTCGCGGCAACTTGTACAATGTGGGATGTTCTCAGCTGGGGTGGTGAAACACAGGCATTGATCTATAATCCGAAAACAGGCAAAGTCATTGGCATAAATGCTCTTGGCATCGCGCCAACGGGTGCCACACCCGAATTTTTCAAGGGTAAGGGAATGAATTATCCGCCTGAATATGGTCCGCTATCAGCAGTCACCCCCGGCACACCGGGAGGGCTATGCGTAATGCTTGCGGAGTATGGGACGATGAGTCTCAAAGATGTTCTAGCCCCTGCCATCCAGCTTGCAGAAGGTTATCCGATCGAAGCTCAGACAGCAAATTTTATCGAAACGGAAAAAGCAAGGATCAAAGAATGGCCTTATTCAAAATCCGTGTTCCTCACACATCCCGGAGAGGAACGCGAGGCCCCTGAAGCCGGCGAGATCTTCCGGCAGGCTGATTTGCTGCAAACGCTTCGTAAAATGGTTGAGGCGGAGGAACAGGCCTTGAAAAAGGGAAAGAACAGAAAGGAAGCGATCTATGCGGCGCAGGAAAGATTCTACAAGGGCGACATCGCAAAAGAATTTGTACGCGGATGCCAGGAACAAGGCGGCCTGATAACCCTTGACGATCTTGCAAAATGGAAAGTGCTTCAGGAGGAACCGCTAAAAGTCAACTACAAAGGCATTGACGTTTACAAGCTCTCGCAATGGACGCAGGGACCGATGATGCTGCAGGCATTGAATATCCTGGAGAACATCGATCTGAAAAGCATGGGCTTCAATTCAGCCCGGTACATTCACACGATTTACCAGGTAATGAACCTCACGTTTGCAGACCGGGACTTTTATTACGGCGATCCTTACACCACGCCCGAGGAACCTATCCAGGGACTACTATCAAAGGAATATGCAAAGGAACGGCTGAAAGCGATCGACTGGAAAAAGAACGATCCAAAAGCCGCACCGGGTGACCCTTATCCTTTCGAAGGGAAAACAAATCCTTATCAGAATTACCTGAAGCAATGGAATCAGGCTTCACTGGAACAACCAGTATCTCCTATAGATGAAAATTATCTGAATCGGGTATGGGCCGGGACAACCTCTGTTGAAGCTGCCGACAAGGAAGGATGGGTCGTTTCGATAACGCCCAGTGGGGGGTGGATCCCCTCATGCATTGCGGGAAAAACGGGTGTTGGCATGAGTCAGCGGATGCAAAGTTTCGTAACGGATCCGAAATTAAATCCATTCAATGTTGTTCAACCGGGTAAACGTCCACGCGTCACGTTGACCCCCACCCTTGCACTCAAAGATGGAAAACCATTTTTATCGTTTGCCGTGCAGGGTGGCGACACACAGGATCAAAACCTCCTGCAATTTTTCCTGGACGTTGTCGAATTCGGCATGAATGTTCAGGAAGCGGTAGAAGCACCTAATATTAATACCTATCAATTCTATCTCTCTCTTGGTGGGGAAGACCGCAAGCCAAAACCTGGAAACATACTGCTGCAGGAATCAACACCACCTTATGTCCGAAAAGAATTGATGCAGATGGGCTATAAGTTGTTCTTTGAAGAGCGGACTTCCGGTCCTATCAACGCAATTTATTTCGATTGGAAACATGGCACATTCTGGGGCGGCTCCAGCAATCATGGAGAAGATTATGGCATTGGATGGTAAGGCTAACTCGGGAATAAACCCAAACGAAATTCAGAACAACGAACCCTCCCCCTTCAGGGGAGCCGGTCCAAAGGACTCCTGTGGAGAGGGGTGATTAAACGCAGTCTAAATTAAAAACACCAACTTATGAAACCGATACTAATTCTCATCACACTGTTTTCTTCAACGCTCGCAATCGCGCAAAATCCATCTGCAGAAATCCAGATCAAGACATCGGTTCTCGCAGCACCTGAAGAACAGCGCGAAGGCGCTATGATTTATGGCTATTCAACCAAAGGCGATTTTATTGTATTAAAAAAAGGTTCCAATGAGATCGTTTGCCTGGCTGATGATCCCAACCAAAAAGGATTCAGTGTTTCATGCTACCAAAAAGATTTGGAACCCTTCATGGCCCGTGGACGTGATCTAAAAAAGGCAGGCAAATCTTACGACGAGATTTTCAATATCCGCGAGGAAGAAGCAAAATCTGGCAAGCTCTTCATGCCCAAGCATCCATCCACATTGTATGTCTTTACTACTGATGACGAAAAATATGACCGCACGACAGGCGAAGTTAAAGACGGGTACCTGCGCTATGTGATCTACATCCCCTATGCAACAGCTGAAAGCACCGGACTGCCATTGAAAGCTGACGCTCCTGGAATGCCATGGATCATGGACCCGGGAACACATCGCGCGCATATCATGATCAACCCTTGAGCGGTTGCCGGGTGGCCAGTTACAGGTTGCCGGTTTCTTGCTACGGAGGGCATTAAATAAATTTCCACAAAAAAAAAGCTGCATAACGCAGCTTTGTTGTTTTTCTTGAACCGGCAACCGATTAAGACGCCCACGTCTTTCCATTGCCTGCTTCCGAAAGCGGAATACATCCTTTGTAAGATCCGGGAACAGCTTCATACTGCAACACCTGCGTAGCGCCAGGCTCGGAAGTGAAGAAGCCAAGCATAGTGAGCTCCTTCATCATCAAAATGAATGGCCTTGGCGGTGCCGGATTTGTATTTTTCTCGGCTTCGATGGCGGCATCATGAGTTTTCTTGACGAACTCTGTCTGCTGGCCTTCACCCAGATCTGCAAAAGCATCTCCATAGGCAGTTCTTGCTTCGTCATCGAAAGCTTTAAGGCCATCGGTAAATCTTTTCTGATCTTCTTCCGAGTAAACTTCTTTCAGCATCTGATCGATGAAGGCAGGAACACCGGCATCTTTGGCGCCGGGAGTATCGGTCTTGGGAATGATGATCTCGGCAACCTGTGAAACGATCACGCCCTGATCCTGTGAAAGAAATTCCGGCTTCCAGTCGATGGTTGGTTTTGCTTTGCAACCTTTTAATATTCCCGCAATAGCCGGGGCGGAAATAACTCCACCCATGATCCATGCTGTGCGTTTTAGGGCTTCTCGTCTGTCCATATAATTAGGTTGATGTAAATTAACAATTGTGTTTTTAAGATCAAATATTCCGTTTATTCAGTTCGCCTACGGCATAGTCCACCGCGCGGGCCGTCAATGCCATGTACGTCAACGAAGGATTCTGACATGCCGATGATCCCATTGCAGATCCATCCGTTACAAAGACATTCTTGCAGGCGTGAACCTGGTTAAACTTATTCAGTACAGAAGTTTTCGGATCCTTACCCATACGAGCTGTTCCCATCTCATGGATTCCTAATCCGATGCCTATTTCCCTATCGTAAGTTTCGACATTCTTGAACCCTGCGGCTTCCAGCATCTCTGCGGCATCATTGGCCATATCCTTGCGCATCTTAAGCTCATTCTCCCGAAGAATAGCATCGAAGGTTAGCGTTGGCAGGCCATATTTGTCTTTCTTGTCCTTATTGATCACCACCTTATTGTTGTGGTTCGGCAGGATTTCTCCAAAGCCACCGAGTCCGATTGACCATTGACCGGGTTTGGTAACGGCTTGCTTGAGGTCTGCGCCAATGCTCATCTCCCGGACCAGGCTTGTCCAACCCTGACGGCTGGCACCTCCCTGGTATCCAAAGCCCCGGATATAGTCGCGCTTATCTTTTCCAATATTCCTGTACCGGGGTACATAAACTCCATTTGCTCTCCTCCCGAAGTAATATTGATCCTCATACCCTTCTACCGAAGCCCTGGCTCCAACGGAAAGATGGTGATCCATAATGTTATGACCAAGTTCTCCACTGTCATTACCAAATCCATTCGGGAATCGGTCTGATATCGAGTTCAGCATGATAAACGTAGACCCAAAAGTTGATGCACATAGGAAGATCACCTTGGCAAAAAATTCTGTTTGCTCACCGGTTTCTGCATCCAGCACTTTTACGCCGGTCGCCTTATTCTTCTTCGCATCATAAACCAACTCATACACGATTGAGTTAGGACGAAGCGTCATGTTCCCGGTTTTTTCAGCTGCAGGTAGCGTGGACGCATTACTGCTGAAATATCCGCCGTAAGGACACCCACGTGAACACAGGTTTCTGTACTGACATGTTCCTCTTTGCGGACTGTGTGGGAGCGGTGCAGTAGCATGCGCGACACGGCCAATGGTGAGGTACCGTCCAAACTTTTCATTCATGGATTTCTTGAGATCGAGCTCAACGCAGTTCAGCTCCATGGCTGGCAGGAATTTGCCGTCCGGGAGTTGTTCAAGCCCATCAAGATTACCGCTTACGCCTATGAAGGATTCAACCCGATCGTACCATGGAGCAAGGTCTGAATAACGTATGGGCCAGTCTACTCCATTTCCATCCTTGGCATTTGATTCAAAGTCCATCTGGCTCCACCTATAACTTTGCCTTCCCCACATAATCGAACGGCCACCGACATGGTAGCCCCTCATCCAGTCGAACCGGTTCACTTCTGTATAGGGATTTTCAAGATCGTTGACAAACCAGTGTTTGGTGGATTGTCTGACGGTATAACCCGTCCTGTTTTGTACACCTTGTTTCTTCAGGTCTTCCTGAGTCGGGCGGTCTGCGTTTTCCAGCTGCCAGGGATCGAGGGTCGCTGTTGGATAGTCCGGATGCTTTACCATCCTTCCACGTTCAAGTACTAAGGTCTTGAGGCCTTTTTCTGTCAGCTCCTTAGCTGCCCATCCTCCGCTGATGCCAGTGCCGACAACAATAGCATCGAAGGTATTTTTCTTTTCAGCGTCTTGGTTCAGGTACATTGTAAACTTGTGTTTTGCCTAAATTTAAATGATAGAATTCATTAATTCCTATTTTTTTACCCCAATGGAATAAACGAAGTGTGGCTTGGAACACATCAATCCATCAATTCGGAAAGTTCAAGCCATCGTGTGGTTTTTTCATCCAATGATCTGCTGATTCCCGCAATGTCAGCCGCCCAGGCCTGCAATTGCTGATGGTCAGTAGTCCCGCTATTCAGCAACGCCGAAAGTTCAGACTTCTTCTTCTCCAGGCCATCTATTTCTGCCTGGAGGTTTTCATACTCCTGCTTCTCCTTAAAGCTTGCCTTTTTCTTTCCGCTAACGGCCCGCCCTTCCTTCACTTTGGGTTGACTTTCAACCTCCGTTCTTTCATCCATGAATTCCCTGTAATCGGTATAGTTTCCATTGAAAGGTGTGATCTTCCCGTTCCCTTCAAAAATAAATAGCTGATCCACGAGATGATCCATAAAGTATCGGTCGTGCGAAACCAGCAGCAGGCAGCCGGTAAATTTGTCCAGAAAATCCTCCAGTACATTGAGCGTGTCGATATCAAAGTCATTGGTAGGCTCATCCAGGATAAGGAAGTTCGGATTAGTGACCAGCAGTTTCAGCAACTGAAGCCTTTTTTTCTCTCCTCCGCTAAGCTTGCTCACATAGTTGTATTGCTTCTCGGGCGGGAACAGGAAGTTGTCCAGGAATTTCGATGCTGAAACCTGGGTTCCATCGGATAAGGTAATGAATTCGGCGATGGACTTCACTTCATCAATTAACCTGCTTGACGGATTGAGGTTTACAGCTTCCTGTGTAAAGTATCCGAACTTTGTCGTTACCCCGGGGATGACTTCGCCCTTATCGGGTTTAACTTTCCGGGTAAGGATATCCAAAAACGTTGATTTCCCGACGCCGTTATTTCCAACCACCCCGATACGGTCTTTCTTTTTGAAGATGTATGAAAAGTTATCAACCACTTTTAAATCACCGAAGGATTTTGTGATGTGGTCAGCTTCCAGGATTTTGCCCCCTTGCCTGGCTTCGCTGATGTCAAGCTCCAGCCTGTCTTTTTTAAGGTCCTGTGATGCTTTCTCCTTGAGCTCGTAGAAGGCCTCAACGCGGTATTTTGCTTTTGTCCCCCGGGCTTTTGGCTGGCGCCGCATCCATTCCAGCTCTTTCTTTAATAGGTTTCTGGCTCTGGCAACTTCTGTCTTAAGCATTTCCTCACGCTCCGCCTTTTTCTCCAGGAAGTAAGCATAATTGCCTTTGTAGGAAAAAATTTTCCCGCGATCAAGCTCCAGGATTTCAGTGGCTACATTGTCGAGAAAATAACGATCATGGGTAACCATGATCAGGGTGATGTTTTGCCCTGACAAATGGTTCTCCAACCATTCGATCGCCGAAAGGTCAAGGTGGTTGGTGGGTTCATCCATAATGATGAGGTCGGGTTCGCGCAGTAAAAGCTGCGCAAGGAAAATGCGTTTCTTCTGCCCTCCGGAAAGCTCGCCAAACTTCTTGTCGATATCCGGAACGCCCAGCTTACCAATCACTTCATGGACTTTAGCCTCATAGTCCCATGCCTTAAGCTCTTCCATTTTTTCCAGCACAGACTGCATTCGCGCCGGAGAAGTGTCAGGGTGCAAGAGGCAGTCTTCATATTCTTTTACCACCCGTGCGATCTCATTGGATTCGTCGAACAGAACGTCCTTTACCGAAAGGCTTTCATCAACCGCTGGTTGTTGGGTAAGATAGCCAAGCCGGATGCCCTGGCGGGTACTTACTTTTCCATGATCAGGCTGTATTTCACCAGTCAGTATCTTAAGCAATGTTGATTTTCCTACCCCATTATTTCCTACCAGAGCAAACTTTTCACCCTGGGAAATTCCCAGAGAAAGGTCCTTAAAAAGCCATCGGTCACTGTAGGTCTTGGATACGGATTCGGCGGAGAGATAATTCACACTTTCAAAATTTCAAGTCGCAAATCTAGTCCAAAATGTGAAAGGGTCATAAATGGAATTCAAAGCTTTCTAAAGTGCAGGTTGAGGCTCGCTTTCATCACGCAGGCCCTTTAATGCGCTAGAGGGCCAGCACACCGGTGGCGTGTACCTGTGGCAGTACGAGAATTCTGCTTAAATCATGGATGGTCAAAAGCAACTTATAGCCGTTTAACGCTGGCATACTTTTGTAATCGCTTTTTGCATGACAGATAAAATCAAGAACGGAGATCCGGTGATCTACAGGGACCAGCAAGGCACGATTTATGGCAGGCCGCGTGAAAGTAAGTACAGAGGAGTTCTGTATACCGTAAAAGTCGGCGACGATTATTTCAAGGCATCGCCAGGGGAGCTTTCTATTCCAGCCCAGGATGATGGAGCCAAGTTTACCAAAGTAGCCTGATCCCGTTAAAATTATAAAGACATTAAACGGATCGGATTACTGGCACTACTGCTTCACACAGGGCTTGTTTTTCCGATCCATTTAATTTACTCAGAGCGCAGAATTTTTGCCGGATTGGTGTTCGCGCCACGCAAAATCTGAAAGCTCACAGTAGTTAGCGCTATGATACCCAGGATCAGCGCCGGAATGACAAACAGATCCCATCCCAGACCAATACGAAACGCAAAACTCTTCAGCCAAGCATCAATCCCATACCAGGTCAAGGGCAAGGCAATAATGCTGGCGATCAGCACGAGCTTCATGAACTGACCAGAAAGTAACGACATAATATTTCCGGTGGAAGCGCCCAATACCTTTCGGATGCCGATCTCCTTTAGTCGCAGGTCCGTTGTAAAAGAGGCAAGTCCCCATAAACCGAGGCAAGCAATAATAATAGCGAGGATGGAGAAGAATCCGAACAGTCTTGCAAACTGCTGTTCATCCTTGTACTGACTATTGAAGGTATCATCGAGGAAAGAATAATCGAAGGGATTGCCCGGGAATGCTTCCTTATATTGCTTCTCAATCTGCTGAATCGTTTCATTCATGTTATTGGTGTTCAGGTGCAGGGAGAAATTTCTGTTGGCGATAGTATCAGCCTTGAACATCCAGGGCGAATGGTCTTCCTTGAGCGAATTCCAATTGTAGTTTTTCAGTACACCAATGATGGCTGTACTGTCACCACCCATAAGAAGCTGTTCTTTAAGGGCATTTTCAGGATCTCCAAGTCCGAATGCAGTCAGCGCTGCTTCGTTTACCAGCACTCCTTCCATGTCGGATTTGATCTCGGGATTAAACGATCTTCCGGCCAGTACTTTGATGCCATAGGTTTCCACAAAATCCGGATCAACCCAGACAACAGACCCACGCTTTCTGTCCTCCGGTTGCGATCCAACCTTGCGAAACTGCGATCCCCAATTATATCCGCCACCAGGAACAGCGCCGGAAGTCGTAACACTCACAACGCCGGGTGTATTCTTAAATTGATTTTTCAGTGAGATAAGTCTTGTCCGCGCGGTCTTCTGATCACCGATAACACTTGGGCCGTTCACGATCAGCATCTGGTCCATGATCAGGCCTTTATCCTGATTCTTCATAAATACCATTTGGCGATAAATGGCAAACGTGCCGGCAATGAGAACAAGGGATGAAACAAATTGAAATACGACCAGGACTTTTCTCATGGAAAATCCGCCAGCCGACTGATCTGATTTTCCCTTGAGGACCTCCGTGATCTTGAAAGAGGAAAGTACAAACGCAGGATAACCGCCTGAAACGAATGTTCCAATAAAGAACAATGCGGCCAATACCAGCCAAAGCCTTGAATCTCCAAAATCAAACGAAAGTTGTTTTCCAACAATCTCGGCCAACACGGGCAGCAAGGCTGTGGCTAACAGCGTCGCGATCACCACCCCGAGGAAATTAACTAACAGGGATTCAAATACGAACTGAGACATCAGTTGACTCTTATAAGCTCCGATGGCTTTCTTAATGCCCACTTCACGAGCGCGCTCCATGGCGCGGGCAGTGGAGAGGTTGATATAATTGACCCAGGCGATGCCGAGGATAAAAATGGAAATGATAAGGAAAAAATAAATCGTACTTACGCTGATCGTAGGAGCCGACTCAAGGTTTTGCCCAGGACTCAAATGGATATCAAGAATGGGTTGGAAATGCAGAATGGTTTTGCTTCCGGGATCATCATTCTTCGTGTATTTCTGCATGAATTCGGGAAACTTGGCTTCTGCCTTTTTGAGGTCAGCTTTGGGCCCGAGTTCGACGTAAGTCACAAAGTTCTGCCATCCCCAACCGTCGTCGTTCGTATACTGGTTATTTCTGAGAAGATTGTGAGTAGGAACAAGAAAATCAAAGGAAAAATGCGAATTCGGTGGAACATCGCGAATCACCGCGGTGACCTCATAATCGTTGTCAGACCAGCCGCCGGAGATCGTCAGTATCTTTCCGAGAGGGTCTTCATCCTTATGGAAATATTTTTTGGCAGTTTTCTCCGTAATGACAATCGAAGTCGGATTCATGAGTGAAGTCTTGAGATTCCCTTCAATTGCGGAGTATGTGAAGATGTCAAAGAAAGTAGAGTCTACAAACTGGATGTTCTCCTCATGAAAAGTGGAAGGATCACCAGCAGGTCGTTTATAGCTCACCACGGCTCCGCCATACATCGGGTGTGTACGAACAAAGGATTCCACTTCCGGAATATCTGCAATCAGGGATGGGCCCAGCGCATAGCCCGACAGGCTATGCGTCCCGCGGTTCTCACCGTTTTGAATGTTTTCGTAGTTGGTGCGATAGATCCGCTCAGCTTTCTCATGAAACCTGTCATAGCTCAGCTCGAAGTCAACATATTTAAGGATCACCAGGCAAACCGCCACGCCGATGGCAAGGCCGAAAATGTTAATAAAGGAATAAAGCTTTCGTTTCACAAGATTCCTGAGTGCAATGGTCAGATAGTTCTTTAGCATAGAGCTGATATTAAGCGTTAATCTTTGATGTGTGAAAATGCATTATAGTTCTAACCCTCTCATCGTAAAAATAAAAAGAATTCAATCGGGTCTTTTTTGAAGTAAACTGCAGCCTTCCTGCATCAAACCGATTTCATGCAAAAATAGCAGGACGACGCCAGACTTGGGCTGACATCGTCCAGATATATACACTAAATGAGCACAAACATATTACTCCCGAAGCGCGAAAAGGTTACGGCTCAACTGAAGTACAGGGTAATTCCGTCCTGCTTTGCAGATGCCGTCTGAACGAAATTCTCCGAGCTGGCTTCAGCACAACCCACAAAGGCCAGGCGCCGATGGATCTCCAATTTGAATCAGGAATTCTGCAAATTGAGGGTGAATACAGGTCTTCCTTCCTCCTTCACCACACGATTGGAAAACCGATTTGAAAAGATCCTGAAGATACCTTCAGGCGTATTTTTTAATACCGCAACAAGCCCGGCATTTTCACGGGCTGCATAATCCAGAACAGCTTCATAGGCATCGTCCGCATCCAGGATAACTACCGAGAATTTTTTCAGTCCCGCAATGGTTGCCATGCGGCTAAAGTATTCATCCAGGATCAGATTGGAATCAGGTGTTTTCCTCCGAACATGAACGAGGTGAACATGTGAATCAAAACACGATGCAAGATCGCCGAGAATGTTAAGTCCCTCGGCAACCTGATTGTCGGTGATCACGTTCACCGCTGCAACGATATTATTGAAATCCTCCACATGAAATCCATCCCTGACCGACAAAACCGGGCATGACGAGATCTTGATTACCTGCAGCGTGTGATTGCCCGTAAATGCTTCTTTGATCGTCTCTTCACCCGAGGTTCCCATTACCACGAGATCAATGCTTTCCTGGCTCAGATAGGCATCAATCCCATTTTTGAATTTGCTGTCTATAACTTCAAAGTGAATGGACACGCCATGGTTATTGTACCTGGAGGCCAAAGATTCAAGGGTGGCCTTTTTTGTGTGGAGCAATTGTAACGTGTACTTATTTTCTTCTTCATCAGCCTTCAGGTCTACTTCCCCGGTTGAAGAGAATGTGGTTCCAAATGGATGGCGGGTAAAGTGAATAAGACTGATGTCTGCATGGCAGCGTTTTGCGATCTCAACAGCCAGTTTCAGGCCTAGCTCAGCAATGTCGGAAAGGTCGGACGGGACAAGTATTTTTTTCATGTGTCGGTGTTTAGTGCCGATATGTATGCCATAAATACTGCGCCGTTTGAATACCGTCTTGAAATTCAGGGAAATGAGGAGGATGATCTACACCAAAACCAGCTATAAACAAAAAAGGTCCTGACCGTTAAGCCAGGACCCCTCTTTTGAAAGTAATGTTTTTATTGGTTCGCCAACCTTACATTAACGGCATTTAAACCTTTCTTTCCTTCTTTCAGTTCAAAAGTTACCTCATCGTTCTCACGAATGTTGTCAACCAAAAGACCTGATACATGGACAAAATACTCTTGTCCTGTTCCTGTTTCCTTTACAAAACCGAATCCTTTGGTTTCGTTAAAGAATTTTACTGTTCCTGATTTCATTTGTTATAATTAAAATAATGGCAAAGATACTGTTAATAGCCTTGTAAGCAACAGGCAGCAAGGAAAAATCCTCTCATGCAGGTGCTGATATTTTATTTTATATTCGGCCTCACGCAAAAAAAATCATATGAAAAGAAAAGCAACAGCCGTTTGGAAAGGCTCCGGTAAAGATGGAAACGGAGTGCTCACGTCACAAAGCTCAGCGCTTAATAAGATCCAATATTCCTATAAATCACGGTTTGAGGAAGGTACAGGCACTAATCCTGAGGAACTCGTTGCAGCAGCGCACGCGGGTTGTTTTGCTATGAAATTGAGTTTCGTGTTGGGGGAAGCAGGGTTTAAACCGGATGAACTCAATGTGGAATGCACCATTACCCTGGACAATGGCGCGATCACCCAGTCGCACCTTGTCCTGAAAGCAAAAGTGCCGGGCATCGATAAAGCAAAGTTCCAGACTGCAGCCGATAACGCGAAAGCCAATTGCCCGATCTCCAAACTTCTGAATACAAATATTACGCTGGAAACCAGCCTCACCTGATCCGCCCTTTGTCGTCGGGTGAATTTTCTCTTTCACCCGACATTTTTCGATCCGATTTTCAACGCCTCTTGTTGATGGCCCTTCTACCATCTGAAAATCAGAAAACCCAGCTCCATAAGTACTGGAATTGCTCAGCTGGAAGAAATTCCCTCTATTCCTTTAGTCGGGTAAATATTCTGGGTTCTTCCATGCCAGTATGATACCGGAATCGGCTAAAATTAATTTCATGATTTATGGGAAAAAACGTACCTGCGGGCACAAAATTTTTATAAATACCCTTTCACATACATTTCCAAGCGACAATACCGGACGCCAGAGTGTCCGTTTCTTATATAAGTGACAGATTAGGACCTGATTGAGCCAATGCTTAACCTATTTGCTGCATGAAAGTATTGATGTTTGGATGGGAGTTTCCACCTCATATTTCAGGGGGATTGGGAACGGCTTGTCACGGGCTCACTACTTCCCTAAGCCGCGAAAACATTGAAATCCTCTTCGTCGTCCCCAAACTTCACGGGGAAGAAAAGGCCGAAAACGCAAGTTTTGTAAACGCCAGCGAAATACCCGTTGCAACAACCAACAACCTCGAAGAGTATATCTCTAAATCAGCGGTAGATCAGCCCATCCGGCATGCGCTATTTAATGTCATTCGTGAAAACAACCTCGAGAAAGTCGAAGTACCAGCATCACTTTCCCCCTATCAATCCACCAACTGGAATCCGAAAAAGTCAACACTGGAAAACTGGAACTATTCGCTGATCAGGAAAAAGGAAAGAGAAGAAACAGATCGCGAAGAATATCACGCCATGCGGCCCTATAAATTTTCCGGAACGTATGGTTCCAACCTGATGGAGGAAGTAAAGCGCTATGCTCAGGTCGGAGCCGCCATCGCCAGTCAGTTTGATTTCGATGTGATTCATACCCACGACTGGATGACCTATCTGGCAGGCATCGCTGCAAAAAAAGTGAGCGGCAAACCCTTGATCGCACACGTGCATGCCACGGAGATTGATCGTTGTGGAGAAAATATCAACGAAGCCGTTTATGCTATCGAACGTCAGGGGATGAAGGAAGCGGATTGTGTTGTTACGGTCAGTGAATGGACAAAAAAAATTGCGGTTTCACGATACGAAGTTCCCGCGGAAAAAATTAAGGTCGTTCACAATGGAATTCAGGCGAAAGCATCAACCGGAAAAACTGCTTCTCCTGTCGAGGTTGGCTCACATACCATTACTTTTCTGGGAAGGATCACTTATCAAAAGGGTCCTTTTTTCTTTGTTGAGGCTGCGCGGAAGGTGCTCCATCATTTTCCTCAGGCTCACTTCGTTGTTGCGGGGGCCGGCGATCTGTTACCACTGATGATCGAACGCGTTGCCCAATTGAGATTGTCAGCACATTTTCATTTTACAGGATTCCTCCAGGGAGATGATATCGATAAGGTCTGGGCGATGTCAGATGTTTACGTAATGCCATCGGTTTCTGAGCCTTTTGGAATCGCACCACTCGAAGCTATTCAATCCGGAGTTCCGGTTATCATTTCCAACCAGTCCGGTGTTGCCGAAGTGTTACCACATGCCATCAAAGTCGACTTCTGGGATACCGATGAACTCGCGGCTGCGATATGCGCGGTGCTGAAATACCAAAGCCTCGCAAAGACGCTGACAAAAAACAGTACGGAGGCGATCGGAGAAATAAGCTGGGATAATTCCGCAAAAAAAATAATCAAACTATACTATGGACTTGCTGTTAAAAAACGCCGAACCAAACCGAAACCTGGTGGTGTACTTTCAGGTACACCAGCCCAAGCGTCTCGGTAATTTCAAATTTTTCGATATCGGGTCTGGTAAAAAATGGTTCGACGATGACATGAACCGTGAGATCGTTAAGCGAATTGCGCGCGATTGTTATATCCCCACAAACGCATTGTTGCTGAAACTTGTCCGTAAACATCCGAATATTAAAATCACATTCTCCATTTCAGGTGTCATCCTGGAACAGCTGGAGGAATTTGCGCCCGATGTGCTCGATAGTTTCCGCGCACTTGCTTCGACAGGGTCGATTGAATTTTTGTCTGAACCGTACTACCACTCTCTCGCCTGTATGATCTCTCCGAAGGAATTTGAGACGCAGGTTAAAAAGCACACGGAGAAAATTCAGCGGACTTTCGGTGTCCGGCCGACCGTGTTCAGGAATACTGAGTTAATTTACAGTGATGACATCGTCGCCGGAGTTAACAGACTCGGCTTTGTTGGCGTGATCACGGATGGGGTGGAAAAGGTCCTTGGTAAACGTTCGCCTAATCACGTCTACCATCATCCCTGCAACGAAGATCTGAAGATCCTTTTACGGAATTACAGGCTCAGTGACGATATCGGATTCCGCTATAACGAAAATGGAGAGGCCCTGACAGCAGAGAAATATGTGTCATGGGTTACCTCCCTTCCAAAGCATGAGGAGGTTATCACCCTTGCCCTCGATTACGAGACTTTTGGTGAACATTGGAAAAAAGAAAGTGGCATTTTTCGGTTCCTTGAAGATGTACTGGTTCGTATGTCGAAATCAAGAACGTTTGAAATGGTGACTGCATCAACGGCAATCATGCGGCGAAAATCATCGGGTCCTCTGTCTGTTGCTCAACCCATTTCGTGGGCCGACCATGAACGCGACCTTTCCGCCTGGCTGGGCAATGACATGCAGCGCGATGCATTTGATACCCTGGCTGCTCTTGAGCCCGAAGTGAAAAGTCTGAATGATCCGATCGTGCTGGAAGCCTGGAGGAATCTTCAGATCAGTGATCATTTTTATTACATGTCAACCAAGCGTGGCAGTGATGGTACGGTACATTCCTATTTCAGCCCGTACCCTTCGCCTTATGAAGCGTTCATCAATTATATGAACGTACTTTCTGATTTTTCTATCCAGGTAAAAGCGCTTGGGGTCGACAGCATGGCAAAAATTAATGACCTGGAGTCATTGATCCATCCGACAATCCGGCCTGCAGGAAAAAGAATGACGATGCTCGTAAATTGAGTGAAACTGTCAATTACGAATTTTATTAGTGGTCCTTAATGGCTTTGTGTCTTAGTGGCCCTGTGCGGGTCTTCGAATAGACAGCGTATTTGCTACGAGGTCACAAAGGTCACAAACAAAACACTAAGGTTTGTCTGACGGACCACCGACTTTGCGAACTTCCTTTAGTAGTGGAACCAGTGCGGTGTTGGGGTTCTCGTCATCATATCCATGCTCGTATGATTTACCATCTTTGGTTGTAATGGATATCGTGGAATGCATGGCAGCGTCGCTGGCCCGTTTCATGGTTGGAGAAGGAAGCTCGGAAATCTCCTGCAGGGAAATTCCACCCAGGCTTTGAACGAGTTTTGGCCATTCGCCGTTTTCCAGCTTTCTGGAGGTCATGACAGGCTGCGGGTCACCGGATTTCCTGTTCACTATATAAATATGGAGGCTGTCGGTCGTGATCCGCACGTGTTCTTCAAATGCTCTGGACATTTTACTTACCTCGATCTGGGTTATTACCTGCTGTGATTGAGCTATAGCAAAGCCTATGGAAAGCAGCAGTATTAAAGTCACGGAAATGTATTTCATACCTGATACCATGACAAATAAGATACCAATTCTATGCTCTTGAAAACTTCAGCAGCGGAGCTATGTTGTTTGAATCGGCCGCTTTTATCGCGCCGATGTACTGGTCCCGCGCTTTTCCTGTTTGAATCAAATTTCCCTTGCTTCCCCAACTGAACACATCGCGGCCAAAGACGTGCTCAGCAATCAGGTCGCCCATCATTCGCGAGTGCCTTCCATTTCCATTAGGGAAACAGTGGATAAAGACAATCCGATGTTTGAACCGGACAGCAATCTCATCCGGGGAATACGTTTTACTGTCGATCCAAAAATTGCAATCGTCAAGCAATGTGCGTAACGCAGTAGGGATCTGGAACCGGTCCACGCCAAGATTCTTGTTGCTTTTCCTGAACTCTCCTGCCCAACGCCACACTTTTCCTAACATTTTTTTATGTACGAGCTTGATGAAATCTTCGGTAAGAATTTCTTCCCGCTTAAAACTTCTGCCCAGCATCCATTGAATAGCATCCTGGATGTTGAGCTGTTCAAATTCATCAAGTTCACCCCGGTTGACAATGGTAGGGATCAGTAGCCCCTCCTTCTCATCTTCGTCCAGAGGGGTCTGACCCTTGATCAGTTTAAAATCTAGTCCCATAAGTACCGGGGCATTTTCTGTTTTATCTCCTCGGCAAGTTCGCGAATAGCTTCTTCTCTGCGTTTCTTAGTAATACCCTGGTCCTCAAGCTTCATCGTCGTATCGGTGCGCATGACTATCTTCTTGGCTACGGCAAAAGCCTGATCGGCGATCATTTTTTCCAGTGAGCGTGACTTCGGAACAAATCCGTATACCAGCCTCATGTCCAGAGATTGTGCTATTTCCCGAAGGTTTTTAAGTGTAATATTTCCTTCGGTCTCTCTTTTTTCGAATCCCTGAACGTTTTGGGGAGTAGTCCTTAGACGCGCCGCCATTTGCCTGTACGACATCCTAATTGCCGATCGAATAGCGAAAATCCAGCCTTGGGAGGATTCCGGAATACCGGCAAAAGCGGCCATTTTCCTGTCTAATTGAGCAATTTGAAGCTTTCTTGTCGATTTCATAAACTTATAAACTGATAATTTTATCACCAATATCAATATATAAATTGATAAAACAAACAATAATATCAATGTATAGATTGATATTTTATCAACGGTCTATACATTTACGAATAACAGAAGCCTTGGTTGAGCAGCCGCTGCGATGGATTCAATCAAACGTGGAAATATGTAGCTTTCGCCCACGATCCTTCAGCATCGTACCTTTTTCGTTGACCTTCCGCTCCTGATCATCCTCATCTTCGATAATGAAATCAAAATATTCATTGACCTTTTCATCGGGTAACGTCACATTCTTCCCGGCGCTGATTGCGTCTGTCGCATAGGAGTTGACCAGATCTCCATAGTGCTCCTTAAAAATATCATGCGTTGCAAACATATCACACCCAAGAATGACATCTCCGGTCACAGCCACGATTCCGATAACATCCTTTTCTTCTTTAAGGAGATCTCTGAAAAAATCTGTATAGCCCTTTAATTCTGACGTAAATTCTTCTGAAGACTTCAATGCCGTGAGCGTACCTGTTGAAGATTCAGCATTATTTTCTGCAGTCTTTTTCGCCACTTTATCCCAAACTTCCTGCTGATCCTTTTTCACCGCGCCAGCTTTACGTACTTCAGTAGAGGAAATGGAATAGTATTGATTGAAGGATTTGCCGTTGCTGCCTTCCTGCCACCTTCCGTGCTCAACACAAAAAACGGACACGTCTTTTTTTCCGCTTTTGGGATAGAGAATGAAATCCTGCGCGATCATCCTGTCCTGTTTGCCGCCCTGGATCACCTCTCCAACCAGGATCATCACCGTATCCGAAGAAATATTTTCAATAAACAACGTGTTCACATCACCACTTCCCTGCTCCGTAATTTTTATTTTATTTTTTGCAAGGCCCTCCTTCAGGGTAGTGTACTTTCCAATATTGCGGTGATACGCTTCAAATACCTTATTTGCCCTTACCGGGTACACCCTAAGGTTTTTGTAACTGTATTTTGTATTGGCGGTAGTGGATTCAATCTTGAGATTGTCTTTGTTGTACTGAGCCTGCAATGAGCTCACGAAAACTATCATCATGATGGAAAGAAGCGAAGCTTTCATTTTTTTAATATTTTCATTTAGTTGATAAGCAGCGATTTTGTTACGCCATCAGGTGTTACCCACAAATACTCGTTTTTAGAATCACTTTTCAACAGATATTTAACAGCAATACTATACGTCACCTGGATCACAGGCTCTGTAATAACCGGATTGATAACAAAATCAAAGTGACCCGCTTCGATCGCACTGTAATACATGGAGACCGGGTGATCGCGCGAACTTATCTTACCTGTACTTTCTGATGCACTTGCGACCTTCATTGCAGGCCGTGAAAAAGCCTGGTACGATGCATATCGTTCCCGAGGAAGGATGGTAACAAAATCATCAGCAAATACCTTTTTCATTGTATCCAGCCTGAAACCGATCGTTTCATACTCCTTTAGCCGCTGCCTCAGAAGCTCAAAAGCCCTCAAGCGTAGTTTATTGTACTGATCCCCAATGTCCGCGACGAAATAATCTGTTTTGGCAAGGTCATAGATCTCGCATTCCGCCGCAGCGGAAGCAATGTTATCCAATAAGGAGGGCCTGCGATATAGGATACTGATGCTTCTCTGCATTTCGAAACCATCCGGTATCTCGTTATAAAATCTGCTAAACCGTTTTGCAGAAAGCTTGAAGTCATAGCGCGGAACAAAAGAAAGCAGTTCTGTTTTAACCAAAGATGTATCAACGCCAACCCGTGCCAATGCGGTCAGAAATTTTTCAATACGCTCTTTCATCAGCCGGTTGGTCTGTTCCGTCGTTTCACCTAACTGAACCAGGTTGAAGACTGCCACATAAGTATCTGCAGAAACATTCAGCAACCCGGAGATCTTTACAACGATCTGCGAATCATCATCCAGTGTGGGATTTGCTGTACTACTTTCCGGAACCAGTGATTGCCCATTGCCGCCTGGACTGCTGTAATTGAAATTCCCTTCGTCCTGCGCCGCGACACAAAAAAAAGACATTAAAAAAAGATGAACGATAACCTGTTTCATAATTTGGGGATTTAGAATCATGGATTTACAAAGACGATAAACCTGGCGAACCAGGCTTATCGTTGACCAACCCTCTCCGTGGCCTTGCCACGGAAAACCTCACCACGTTAGATTTTTATCCTTTGCTTTTACCTTGATAGCCTTGATCATCGTCGCATCGAGCATCCCTTCTTCAGAACTTGTGGATTGTTGCGCGATGTAAGTCCTCCGCTTCTCATTCAGCACCTGGATCTCTTTCTGAATATTTGCCCGTTCAACAGATTTCTGATTCACATAAGCTTTCTTCTGTTCTGCCGTCTTACCCCTCATTTCCTGCGGAAGGTCTTCATCCTTGGCCTGGGTGATCACTTTCTCGTCATCCTTTGCGGCATCGACAAGATCCCAGGTAGAATTCTTGTAGGCATGTGAGCTTTTGGATATTGCTCGCTCAACTTTATTCGACTGACCATAGGTCGCTGCATTCTGGTCTTCTTTTAATTGCTGATCCTTGCGTACTGCACCGGTGGAGCCATAGTATATGTAGGTCTCATTAAGTTTATCGTTCAGCGCATCGATCTTTTCATCATAAGGCGACTTCACATAAACTGTTCTCCTGTCCTGCTCAATGCTCATGTAGTTACCTCCTGTAAGGTCAGCGCCTCTTTTCCATGAAGTTTCAACGCCTTCGCTGAACGGTCCGCAGAAAATGGTGTTGACAACAACATCTTTCTCACGCGCCATTGAGCATGCTGTCGCGAAAGGTATCGGACCCTGATTGAAAGGCTCGTTGCCCGCTATGAAGATCATCTTCAGATCTGCCTTGGATGCTGACCACGCCAACTGATTGAGTGAAGTATTGATCACATATCCGCAGTATTCGTTTCCGCCATTGGTGGTAAGGGAAAATAGTTTTCCGGAGATCACATCGAGATCAGAAGTAAGAGGACTTACCAGTCTTATATAACCTTCAGAGGAAGGAAGTCCGTCGTTGCCATATTCATACAAAGCTATTTTTATCTTCGGACGGCTTCCGTCATCGCATTTTGCGCCTGAAAGCTCGTTTACAATTTTCCATAACTGTGATTTGGCCTGATCGATCAATCCATCCATACTGTTGCTGGTATCCAGTAAAAGCGCCAGCATAATGGTCTGATCTTTATCGGGAGCCGGGACCGGTTTTAAAGGAGCAGACTTCGCAGGATGAAACTGAAACAGCATCATCCATAACATTACCGGTATGATGAGTTTCGAAAATCGATACGAGAAATTTCTGATGGTTTTCATGGTGAATTGTTTTGAGAAATTTCACGCAAAAAAAGTGGGAAAGATTCCTACACTTAGTGAACGGCGCTTGCCACTAAGGGAACCCGGGATATGACTTAAGAAGACGGTAATTCTGGTCAAAACAGCGCAAAAACCGAAGAAATAAATTAGGTAACTTGGCGCCAATGAAGACAAAAAACTGTTTTCTTATACTTTTCTTGACAGGATTCCTCTTTTCCATACCATCCGCATTGGCGCAGGAAAAGAAGGCGTCTCAGCGCCGTTTGGAAAAATACCAGGAAAAAAATCGTGGAGAAACCATTGATGATCTTCTGGATGAAGGAAACGAACTGAAAGAAAAGAATCCGCGTGAGGCATTGGATAAAATTGAAGAAGCACTCGGGGTAAGCCTTGCGAATGAAGATGTCTATAATGAAGGCCGGTCTTATGTTTTACTCGGTGAGATCAATGAACGGATTGAAGAGTGGAGACTTGCCCTTGATAACTATACGCGCGCATACGAAATATTGAAAACTGAATATGCTTCGTCACGAGAATTCAAAAAAGCTATTCAGGGTGTAGCCAGTACGAATCTGAAATTGGGAAATCACCAGGAGGCACTTCGCTATTATCAGGAGGCCTTATCATTATCAGTAAACGAAAATGAACGTTGGCCAATTCAGCTCGGCATTTCTGAGGTTTATTTCCAGCTGGAAGATTATCCCCGCGCATTGCAAACGGTAGAAGAAATATCCGTATCGAAAAAAATTTCCAGCAGCTCAATCCTGGTAAGTGTTGAGAATCAAAAAGCCAAGATCTATGCACGGATGAATGAAATGGAGAAAGCAAAAGATGCACTCCAGTCGTCACAGAATACCGCCAGATCAAATCGTGCATTCATTCCTCAGAAGCAGGAAGACGACCTTAAGGAGGCCAAGGATGAGGTCGCCAATGTGTTGCACGATCAACAGCGTTATGATGAGGAAATCAGTTTGAGAAGCCAGTCCATTGAATACAACCTTGACAACAATAATCTTCCCGAGGTAAGCAAGGATAAGGTCGGCATCAGCAAGGCGCTGGCAGCAAAAGGCGAAACATCGGCCGCCATCAAAGAGCTTGAGGAAGCCGCACTTATCGCAGATACCATCAATGATCCTAAACAGCAATCCAAAGCATTCCTGGCACTGGCTTCCCTTTACGAAAAAAACGGTCGCCAGGCTCAGGCACTGTCAACCTATAAACGTTACAGCGAGGCGGTCAATAAGTCAGAAGAGCTGAACCAGACGAAACTGCTCGAAAAGGCGGATCTTCTGAAAAAGCAAAAAGATATCGAAGAGGTCACTAAAGATATTGCATTAGGGCAGCAGGAAGAGAAAATTGCTGAAACCATGATATCAAGGCAGCGTGTGATTATTTACGGCCTTCTGCTGATCATCCTCATCATTGGTGTTACTTCCTATTTCATCTATAAAAATGCGCAGGCAAGTAAGGTAGCCAATCAGCTGCTGGCACTGAAATCGCTTCGCAGCCAGATGAATCCACATTTCATTTTCAATGCGCTGAACTCCGTAAACCAGTTTGTGGCGCAAAATGATGAACGCACCGCAAACAAGTTCCTTTCAGAATTTTCAAGATTAATGCGACTGGTGCTGGAAAACTCGCAGGAGGATTTTATCCCGCTCGACAAAGAGCAGGAAATCATTTCGCTTTATCTCAAGCTCGAGCATTACCGCTTCCGCGACAAATTTGACTACGAAATAAAAGTGGACGAAAGTATTAACCCTGAAACATTTGAGATCCCTCCCATGTTGTTGCAGCCCTACATTGAAAATGCTGTATGGCATGGGCTGCGTTATAAAGAAAGCAAGGGAAAGCTGAAGCTGGAGATGCGGAAGAATTCGCATGGGATGCAGGTGGAAATTACGGATAATGGAATTGGAAGGAAACGATCAGCTGAGTTGAAGACCATCAATCAGAAAAAACAAAGCTCGACCGGACTTAAGAATATTCAGGAAAGGCTATCGATACTGAACAAAGTGTATAAAAGTCATTATCGTGTTGAAATCGGTGATCTTGATGTTGCTGAAGGAACCGGAACACGGGTCTTGATCACCATCCCCGAACATAGCAATGGAAAATCATGAAAGCAGTAATCATTGACGACGAAAAAGACAGCCGCGACATACTGGCGAATTATGTCCAGAAGTATTGCCCCGAGGTTAAAGTATGTGGCTTTGGAGAATCGGTCGATACCGGCCTGAAAGCCATTACAGAGCACCAGCCAGACATTGTGTTCCTGGATATCGAAATGCCATATGGCAACGGCTTCGACTTACTGGATAAAGCAAGGAACATTACTTTCGAAACTGTTTTCGTTACGGCATTTGATCATTACGCGATGCAGGCACTAAACCAAAGCGCTGCATATTATCTCCTGAAACCTATCGACATCGATGAGCTGGTGAAAGCTGTTGAAAAAATCAAAGCAGAACGGGAAAATGATAACTACATGCAGCACGCCCAGGTCCTGCTTGACAACCTTCGCGCCGGAAATGCGCAACATCAAAAGCTCATGCTCCCCACCCTCGAAGGGTTTGAGATCATCAATATCAAATCCATTATTTTTTGCGAGGCTGAAGATAATTTCACCAGGTTCCATTTTGAACATGGTCAGCCTTTGTTGATATGCCGCACGCTGAAATATTTTGAAGATCTGTTAAAAACGTACGGCTTTCTGCGCATCCACCGTTCTTACCTGGTCAATCCTGAATTTGTTATCCGATATAACAAGGGCAAGGGGGGATACATTACGATGAAAAACAACAAGGAACTTGAGGTATCGGCAAACAGAAAAAAGGAATTCCTGGAAGCATTTGGAAAGTAGGGCTATCCAGTCCACAAAAAAATAAGAGACTGCATCGAACTCATTAGCCTCACCGGCATTCCTGGCGGTGAACAGGCTGATGTATCTGATACAATCTCCTTTTAAAATTGAGCCGGAAAAACCGGATCAATTAAGATCACAGGTTGCTATTTTCTGAAGTGCCTGACTGTTCCTGCTGTTGTCTCTCGGCGCTCTTGCGACCACGACTTTCACCGCTATTCTCACCGCCCTTGCGGCCAATTTCTGCCATATGCTGACGGTTCTGGCTCACAGCCAATCCACCTTTTCTTGCAATTGCACGTTGTTGTTCGCGATCCATAGATGCAAATCCGCGGTTCGCGGTTCGTTTCATTGTATTCTCTCCTCTTCCTTCCATGACTCTTCTGTTTATTTTATTTGTAAATAATCATTCTTCCCTTTCTTCATTCATCGTTTCCTCACCCTGGCCTTCATTGCCTGGACCGGGACTGGTACGACCTCGTTCTCCTCCTTTTCGCCCGATACGCTTCATATGCTCGCGATCCTGGCTGACCGTCTCTCCTCCCTTTCTTCCAATCCGCGACATGTGTTCACGGTTTTTGCTTACAGCTTCACCTCCTCGCGATCCGATCGCTGCCATGTGCTCGCGGTTTTTGCTTACGGCTTCTCCGCCTTTACGCGCAATAGCTTTTTGTTGTTCAGGACTCATGGAGGCAAATCCGCGATTGGAAGTCTTCTTTTTCTCCCCCTCTCTTCCTCTTTCCATCACCAATCGATTTTTTTCCCATAACGGTAAGAAAAAAGCTATGCCCCCGGTTTGTCGCCTATACTTGTGGACAAACAGAAGCAGAATCAGACCGGTGAGGATAAGAATCAACGGTAAATAAATGGCTTGGCAAAGCCTAAAGCTGCTTCAGCAAACAGATACAGCTGGTTAAATCAGGCTAAACTGTTCAGCCAGGCGGCTGTTTGAGATGCCAATTCGGGTAAGAGGTCTTTTTTTCCAGCAGCAAAACTATGGTCGGCGCCCTCAAAAATATGAAGTCTGGCATGAGACAGGCCGCTGGCAACTTCAGTGATCAGTTTGAGATCGGCTAGCGTGTCACGTGTTCCCTGTAAAAACAACATGGGAACTTTAACCTGCGAAAGATGCGCTGCCCGATCTGAAGAAGGCCGCCCGGGCGCATGCAGGGGAAATCCAAAAAAGACAATACCCTTTAGAAATGCGGGAGAATGTTTGGAAGCAAATTGAGAAGTCATCCTGCCGCCAAAGGATTTTCCTCCGGCAAGAATGGAAAACCCCGGGTAAAGCTCGTGGGCTTTATCAACAATCACACCGACTGTTTTCTCTGCGATGGCGGGCGGATCGGGCCTCCCTTTTTTCTTTTCCATGTAGGGAAAATTATAACGCAATGACCCGATGCCATGGTCTGCAAGATTTTTTGAAAGGCCTTTCATGAAACGGTGATTCATATCAGCACCGGCGCCATGCGCAAGCACCAGCACAGCCTTCATTTCGGAAGGCTCAATTATCTCTGTCGAAACAGATCCGATTGAATCGGAAATCGGGATCTTCAGGTTTTCAATCTTCATCTCATGAAAAAGAAAATGGATTGTCACTGGCAATGTGCGTGACTTTAATTCCCGGTACCTTGGGCTGAAGCCACGGAACAACCCAATCCATGCCCGGTTCTTCGCTTTGCGCATGGCCCAGCACGATCAACGATCTTGGTGTGCCCATGCTTCGCGTGTCCCTTATGTATTCGCTGGTCTCCCACTCTGCCACTTCCCCACAAATCAGCACATCCGGTCTTTCCTCCTGAATAAGCTGAATATGCGACCTGCCGCCGGATGCTCCTGGCATCAACGCAATCCGCCTACAAAGTTGTGATTGATCTCCAATGTACCTCACCTTTGAAATTCCCAACTTATTTTTTACGTGGCTGATGAGGTATTTTAATGGAGTCGCAGGAAGCGTTACTATTCTGGGACTGTTCGCATCGTAATAGCTTTCCCACCCCAATTTAGTGAGTACACCCATGCGCACGCCATCGGGCTGATGGCGATGTATGTAATCATGGAAACGCCACACCGCAATATTGTTTTGATTTAGCAAGTTCTTTTTGAATTCGTAAACCTTGTCACCCTCCAACCACCCTGTTTCATCAAGGTGATTATAGAATGTTGGTTCATGAGCGATAATAAAATTTGATTTGAGCAAGATTGTTTTCCGGATGACTTCAACAGTCGCAAACATCGTTGAGACAATTCCAGTACAAACCATATCAGGCGTTCCGGCCTTCAACGTATCAACAGTCTCCCTGAGCGGATCAACAGGGATATTCTTAAGGATCGTGTCGATGATCTCCCCCACTGTAAGGCTTTGCGGGCCGGCAGAAGTGAATGCCTGTGTCCGGCCACTGGCCGGGAACACGGAGGCGATACCCAGCGCAGATAACGAACCCCCTACAAAATCTCTTCTTGTAACCTGATCTGAACGAAAAATCTTTCTCATGGGATTGTGAAATTCGATAACCAGATAAAGGTATATCACGCGGTATAAAATAAAAATTAGTATCGGGATTAATTAAATTGCCGCACCTCGTTACCTTAAAGTAGCAAGTAGTAAGTAGTAAGGTAAAAACAGCATGTAATTATGGAAATGCCAAGCTGCAACATTGTTTGATCAATGCCTGCCGGAAGACATTATTTTAACAGATTTCTTAAATTTGTGAATTGGAATCACAATCCATGACCCGTTGCTTGTTTGCGCTTCTGCTGATCGTGCAAAAGATCATCAGCGTAAATCCCAGGTACTGCTGGGAAAACAACTATCAAAAAGAGGCACTATTGTTCCATGAAATGGGGCACTGTTTTCTGGGCAGGCCTGATAATAACGAACTTCTTCCCAGCGGCGACCCAAAAAGTCTGATGGTCGCGGGTGACATTAACGTCTACTCGCCCTGCGTTTATCAGATCGACCCGGAGCCCTGTAATAATTTACCGAGGCGCAGCTATTACATCGATGAGCTTTTTGATCCGAATACGCCTTTGCCTGATTGGGGGGAATGAATAGTCAGTAGTCAGTAGTCAGTAGTTAGTAGTCAGTAGTATTAACAATTCTGAAAAATAAAATCCATAACCAAATAGATTATGAAAAAACACCTCGCACTCGCCTTTTTTGGCATCTTTTCAATCGTATCCATTTTGTACGGTTTTATTCAGAGAGAAGAAGCTGACAAACAAAGAAACGAAGCGCAAAGACAAGAGAGTCGAGCAATAAAATCTGAGAAACTGGCAAACGAGGCAATGAAAATGGCGGAAATGGCACAAATGGAGGCTGAAAATCAACGGCATCTCGCGATGATGAATGAACAGATAGCTAAAAAACAAGCTGAGGATTGTCTGCAAGCCAGGAAAGTCAGAAAGAAATAAAGTCAATTGTTCACAGTCAATAGTTGAGGGTCAAAAGAACATATGTACCTGTTCACCCAAGCACCCAAGCACGGCAAATTAAATGATCAAAATAAAACGCACGGACGCGTCGAACGACGACTTCCTCGACCTGGTAAAGGAGCTTGACGCTGATCTTGCCATAAGAGACGGCGACGATCACCCTTTCTATGCGCAATTCAACAAGATTGACAAAATCAAATTCGTGGTTGTTGCTTACCAAAATAAAATAGCCCTGGGCTGCGGAGCTATTAAGGAATATAATCCGGGGACAATGGAAATAAAGCGGATGTATGTGCGTCCGGAAGCAAGAGGGAAAGGAATCGCAACGCAAATATTATCGGCGCTGGAGCAATGGGCGGCTGAGTTATTGGCCGAAAAACTCATTCTGGAAACCGGAAAAAAGCAACCTGAGGCAATCGCACTTTACACAAAAAATGGATATAAACTCACGGCAAACTTCGGGCAGTATGCCGGTGTTGAAACCAGTCTTTGTTTCGCGAAGGACTTGAAATAATTGCAGGGGATGACCCTTCCTCGCGTGAAAAAATCACTTACTAAAATAAGTTTGGTTGCTTCAATTAATATCCCTCCTGTCGAGGGCTGCATTTTTTTTGTTGTTAGGTTTCTAAATGTGTTTTGAAAGTCTGAACTTCACCCAAAATCCATAACAACAAATGGATACCCTTTCAAATCGGAAACTGGCCGCAAAGCTCGCCAGGCAACTCTATAGTCTGGAGATATCCATCAATGAACTGAAAACCCAATATCCCAGAAACACTCAGGATGCTGAAATCAACAGGCTCATTGACTTGATTGAGCATGAGCCTAAGGTCGGAGGCCTGTTTGGCGCCAGTAAGGCCAAACACAGGGCCTATCTTGACACCATTTTTGAATTCATCAAAAAACTTGAAAAGTGACTGGCTGCAACGCGGGTTTGATTTTGGATTACCTTACACAAAAGAATTACCGGTCGTCAAATTCCGGAAAATACTTAGCCTCCTACCCGATACCTTTATTATTCAGTAAAGCTGTTTCTATGAAATATCTGTTCTTCATCTGCCTTTTGACGTCCATCTCTTTTGCCTACTGCCAGCAGGGCGGCAAAAAGCAAACTTTCGCGCTACCGTATGAAAAATTTACGCTCGACAACGGACTGGAAGTGATTCTTCACGAAGATCACTCTGACCCAATTGTTGCCCTGGCAACGCTGATGCATGTTGGTTCGAACCGGGAGAAGCCCGGCAAGACCGGCTTTGCTCATTTCTTTGAGCATATGTCTTTTAACGATTCAGAAAACACGCCACAGGGAGCAAACCGAAAGCTCATTCCCGAATGGGGCGGTGATCGAAATGGTGGCACATGGAACGACGGAACGATCTACTATGAAGTTGTTCCTAGAGACGCTTTTGATAAAATACTCTGGATCGATTCCGACAGGCTTGGGTATATGATCAACACCGTAACCAAAGAAGCGCTGGAAGCTGAAAAACAGGTAGTAAAAAATGAAAAGCGCGAACGGGTCGATAATGCCCCATACGGCTACACGGATGAGATCATTCGATCAAATCTTTATCCCAAAGATCATCCCTACAACTGGTCTGTTATCGGTTCGCTTCCTGACCTTCAATCCGCAACACTCGAAGATGTGAAAGAATTTTACAACACATTTTACGGCGCCAACAATGCTACGTTGGTGATTGCCGGAGACATCAACTTGAAGGAAACCAGGGAAAAAGTTCAGCGCTGGTTTGGTGAGATCAGGAAAGGTCCGGAAGTAAAAGCGCTGAAACCAATGCCGGTTCAATTAACGCAAAGCAAAGCCTTCTATTTTGAAGACAGCTTTGCCAGGCTCCCGGAATTGCGAATGGTGTTCCCCACCGTTGAGAACTATCACCCTGACATGTACGCACTCAACATCCTCGGAGAATTGCTGAGTGGAAGCCGCAAGTCTCCGCTCTACAAAATTATAGTGGAAGAAAAGAAACTGGCCCCAGGCGTCGTTAGTGAACAAAGTAGCGACGAGCTTGCGGGTGAGTTCATGTTCCGCGTCAGAGCAAATGCAGGCATAAGCCTCGACGACATCAAACTTTCAATCGAAGAGGGACTGGCCCGGTTTGAAAAAGATGGCTTTACGGACAATGAACTGCAGCGTATTAAGGCCAGACAGGAAACCGGCGTGTACCAGGGAATATCCACTGTGCTCAACAAAGCATTTACGTTAGCTCAGGATAATGAGTTCAAAGGTGACCCGGCCTATGTGATCAAGACTGCCCAACTGACACAGGCCGTAACGCGCGAGGATATCACGCGTGTTTACAACGCTTTCATAAAAGGAAAAAATTATATCATGACAAGTGTTGTTCCCAAGGGACAAACGACATTGATCGTTAAAGGATCAGAACCGGCAACGGTGTGGATCGAACAAGTAGTTCAGGGCGTGCAGAATGAGAATGTTACCAGGGGTGCAGAAGCGCAGGTTGAAAAAACGCCAACCAAATTCGACCGGTCCGAGCCTGGCTTCAGTGAAACACCGCTGTTCAAAATGCCCGCTGTCTGGGAAAAGAAACTGAAAAATGGTCTTTCGGTATTGGGAATTGAAAACAATGAGATTCCGCTGGTGAGTTTCGATATTTCAGTACCAGGTGGTCACTCGCTGGATCCAATGGACAAAGCCGGGACTGCAAATCTACTGGCCCAGCTGATGATGCAGGGCACCGTCCGCCGCACCGCTGCAGAACTCGAAGAGGCTATCGGACTTCTCGGCTCATCGATCACTATTCAATGTACAAATGAAGAAATCAGGCTCAATGCCAACTGTCTGGCCAGAAATTTCGAGCCTACGTTGGCGCTGGCCACCGAAATCCTGTTAGAACCAAGATGGGATGTCGCAGAATATGAAAGATTAAAGAAAGCTTTGGAAACTAGCCTCAAGGGAGTTGAAGCCAACGCTCCGGCTATTGCGAACAGAAGTTTCATCAGGCTTCTCTACGGACCTCAACATATTCTTGGGATACCAACAATAGGAACACCTCAATCAACTGCAAACATTACGCTCGACGATCTGAAAAATTATTATACGAATAACCTTTCCCCTACCGGTGCCACTTTGCACATCGCAGGTTCGGTGACACAATCTCAGGCTGCTGCCGCAGTATCCATACTTGAAAACAATTGGAAACCCAGGCAGCCAAAATCGCCGGCCACTTATGTTACCAAATCCGCCCCCGGAGGAAATGTATATTTTGTTGATTTTCCGGAAGCCAAGCAATCCGTCCTCACCGTTGGAAGACTGGCGCTCTCTGGATCAGATGAAAACAGTAACAATCTTGACTTTGCGAATGAGGTTTTGGGAGGAGGTTCAAGCGGAAAACTTTTTCAAACCCTGAGAATTGAAAAAGGATTCACGTATGGCGCTTATTCTTTTATTAACAAGAGCAGGGAGAAAGCTCCCTTTGTTGTGAATACAAGTGTCCGAAGCAATGCGACTTTGCCATCACTTCAGATCATTCAGTCCATTCTGGCTGACTATGGAAAAAATTTCAGCGATAAAGAAGTAGAGATCACCAAAAACAAGGTGCTCAAAAGCAATACGCTCGCTTACGAAGATCTCGGCGCCAAACTCGGAGCGCTTCGGGAGATCAGCAAATATGGTAAATCAAAAAAATTTATAGAAGAAGATCAGCAGGAATTAATGAAGATGTCTCTCAGCGACTTCAAATCGGTAATTGACAGATATATGAAGGAATCAGATATGATTTACCTGGTCGTCGGTGATAAGGCAACGCAACTAAAAGAAGTGACCGAATTGAAAGGAAAGGTAACAGAATTGGATACATTTGGAAATCCGGTTACAACCGGAACGTCAAAATGAATAAGCATAAGACTGCATTCATTCTTGCCATCATTGCAGGAGGACTTTGTCTGGCAAACTTTGCTTACAGATACTTTAAAGATCGATCGTTCGATTACGTCATTTTACTGGCAGGTGTTTTTATCCTCGCGATTGGTTTCTCCTATTATTTTTCAAGGCCTAAAACCAAGTCCTAATTTTGGATGATCACCCGTTTCCTTAATTCGGTCTTTCCCTGTGTCGCGATGATAAAATATACTCCATCTGACAATGGCGATGCAGGATTTATCGGAACTCCATCGGCAAGGTCCTGCATATTATACCGTTGATAAAATACGGGGCGTCCGGCTACATCAAGAATTTTGATGCTTACATTTTCAGGTTTTGGAGATTGAGCTTTGAGGACAAGATTATGTGATGTAGCGGGAACCGGATAAGCATGAATCACGAATTCCTGTGCATGGTCATCGTCCAGGCCAGTCACAACAAAGTCCAACGGTTCCGATTCCGAAGTACAAGGTCCCATTGTAGCTGTTACAGAATATGACCCTGATTGCATGGGTGTATATAAGAAGTCATTTGCGCCAAAAATATCCTCCCCATTCAATTTCCATTGTATGAGACCAGGAGTATCGGTACGAAGGTCATTGCCTTCCGACCATAGCCCAGGCATCTGAATTGGCATGTATTGAAAATAGACATGTGTATTCAGAATTCTATCCTGACAGCCTTCAAGATCGGCGCGTATCCTGAGGTGATTCGCTCCTGAATCCAATGCAGTTGTAGAAACCTCGAGAAAAATAGTTCCCCCATTACCATCTTGAGAGGCAGAAACAATTTCGTCATTGTCATCAATTGCAAAATATTCAACACCGATCTGACTATTGGTTATTGTTATGGTCACCGATTCTCCTCCGCAAGCATTGCCCGCGGCAGGAACTGGACCATTCATATCCACCTGACAACCGGGATCGATCACAAATTCGTAAACGGAGGACTCCTTCATACAACCTCCCCTAAATGCGAGAACGGTATAGCTACCGGAACTCAAGGGAACAAAGAATGGCGCGGTGGCTCCTTCCACGACAGCCCCGTTTTTCTTCCATTGATAAGTAGCTTCCACCTGCGTGAATAAAGTGTCATGGTACAGGGTAATCATTGGCGTCTCCAGGGTGTCAGCATATACGTGAATGGTCTGAAGGCCACTCATGCATCCGTTGGAAGTGACTCCGGCAACCTGAAAAATTGTTTCCACCGTGATCGGGAGCGTGAGAAGCGACCCATCCTGAACGGAATCAATTTCATGATGGTCTTCGTCAAACCACTTATAATGCCCACCTGCCGGCACGCCGGAGGCCTGAAGCATCGCCTGGTTCCCGAGGCAAACTGAAACGTCTTCCTGTACCTGGATTGTAAATTCACCGGCGTAAGTAAACTCCGCCTGGGATGTGAGAAACTGCGTTGAGCATCCCGGAAAACCCGCACGTACCCTGATCAGATTGTTTCCAGCAGTCAGTGAAGCCTCATCGAGTTCAAGCAAGATAGTCTCGCCTGATCCTTCGATCGCCGAAGAAACTTCGTCATCATCTTCATTAACGGCCACATAATCGACACCAGGTTGGCTATGCGTAATGGAGATCACGATATCATCACCAGCACAAAAGTCATCAGTAAGGACCTGGGGTGTAGAAATATCCAGGGGATTACGCTCAAAAGAAAGATTAAACCGCTCGGGGCCGAAACTGTCCGGATCCGCCGTGATATTGAAAGAAACCGGGCTTCCGGTCACAACGGTATTGCTATTGGTAAAGCTGTCATGCAGCATGATCTGGCCAATACCTGTCAATGATTCCATGCCTGCAAACAAAAGTGTATAAGTCCCGGGTGGAGCATCCTGAATATTGAGTGGAACCGACTTCGAGCAGAAGCTCTCGGGTAAATCATTAACAGCAAGGCTTATCGATCCTGCCATGGTGGTGGAAAGATTAAAAATTCCTTCGTTCTGTTTTTTTCTTGCGTCGAAAAGATCGTCAAACCCGTCAGTCCCATCTGGCGTAAACAAAACGTAAGCACGATCTTCCTTTGCACCGAGCTGAAGCGTGACGATCATATGGGCGATTCCTTCGGGGTTTTGCGGATACGTCTGACCATCAGAAGTTTTTGCTTTCTCTGTTATCGCTAAAGCAGGAGCTGATGTATAGGCCCGGACCCAAAATCCCTGCCCGGATTCGATGCGACCCTCACCCAGAACCGATGTATAATATTGATATTGACTTATGGGCTGGCCCCCAATCAACTTATTCTCTTTCACCGCAATTACCCGGCTGACACCCGATCTGGTCCAGGCATCAGCGTTATTGCTCCATAATACAGGAGATGCGTAAGGGTTCCCAACCAGATTCCATCCGTTGTCCGATCCGGAAGTTCCTCCTGTTAAAGTGAAGTTAATATTTCCCTGAAATGGATTGCCGGTTACAGCAACTGTCGCCGCTGATGATAAATTCAGCCTCGTGTCATAACCTTTCGCACGTTCAATTGAAGCCTGATTGGTTGTTGTTGGATACGCAGCTAATCCACCACTTGTCGAAACAAACATCGAAGGATCGGTAATGCCACCTGATGATCCCGTGAACTGCCCTGTAATGGGAAAGAACTCTTGCCAGTCCTCCACCTTAACACCACTTACCGTTGTTGATAAGTCGCGCCAGTGGTCGCCAAGGTCGGCCAGAAAATGCTGGACGGTTACATTACCGGAAATGATTCCATTATTTTTTATTTCCTCAATAATTGCCGTCTTGGATGCGGTACTTAATAATGTCAGGTTCCCATTGGCGTTCAATTCACCACCTTTGACGCGAATTGCATCTGAAACCATTAGCGGATCATGCAAAACCACGTCTCCGCCACCACTCAGGTCTACGGCAAGCGTGTCTGCATTGTTGTTGCTCCCATCAAAGTAAAGATTGGAGTTTGATCCGGATGAGGATGTAATTTTTATGTTGCCGCTGTTTATCGAAATTCTTCCGGTCTCATTATTTGAGTTGATGACACCGGCGTACTCAAGGTTGAGATCATTTCCGTTAATATTCAGTACAGATCCATTGTTAAGCTTCAAACCACCTCCGTTAGCGGAGCCCAGTCGCAACTGAATATTGCCTCCCGTGTTTACAACGCCCACGGATGAATTGGTACCCGTTGTAATCTGATACAAAAATAGATTTCCGCCGGTAGTAAGGGTATGGGGTACATTATCGCTGAAGACAATCTTAATGCGATCATCGGCAGAAGTTGCGCCCACAGAACCATTCACGGTTACATTTCCGGTCACCATCAGGGTGCTTCCATTTCCGGACTGCCCCTTCAATGTTATACCATTTGAAACCGTAAGGTTACCCGCAATTGTAATTGTTCCGGAATCGAATGTTTTATTTCCGCTACCGGATAGAATAACATCTCCGTAATTAATTGCTGGAACCAATGAGACAGCATTAAAATTAACAGTTGAGCCCGGTGATACCTGTTGAAGCTCAGGAGCCACAACATGATTCAGATTGATCCGTGCCGTTCCCTGCAGTTCAACTTTACCTATGAATGACTGATCAGCATTCAGGATCACGCCAGTGGGAACTACGACTTTCGAAGCGCTGCCTGCAACTTCCCAGGATCCGCCTATTCCGGTCTGCGTCCTGTTGGCAATAATGAAGTACTGCCCGTTGTCGGTAAAACTGGACGGTGAACTACCTGTTCCGTCCGGATACTGTTTCCAGGTAGATAAAGTGTTGAGGTTACCAGAGGCCATTGAATAATAGATGGCTGAAGCATCCATGGTGACTTCCAGAATTGAGGAGGCCGCAGAACGATTGTCGTTTGCATCCAATGCCTTCACAGTAAAATGATAAATATGTCCGGGCTCAAGTGATGATGCGACGTATGCCGGTATGTCAGACGTTCCGATCAGCTCACCATCTGAAAATATCTCATAGCCAGTTACTCCGGTATTGTCGGTCGAGGCGGTCCATGTAAATGACGCGTGCGTAAGCGTTTTGTTTACAACCTGCAGATTCGATGGTATGGATGGAGCAATTTCATCTGCGGTTGTAGTTGCTGATACAGCGGATGTAAATCCTGAGACTGCAACGCTGGTGACAGCTTTGGCTTTATAATAGTACGTCGTACCAGGAGCAAGACCCACATTGTCGACAAAAGAAGCACCGGAACTTCGTCCAATAATTGAAAAAGTCCCGGTTTGCGATGTGCTTCGGTAAATTTCCACTACGATTCCGCCAACAGCGGTCCACGACAGATTGATCTGTTGCATGCCCGCCGACTGTGCGGCAAGCCCTGAAGGAATTGATGGCGCCGGAGGAGCGACATACTTTCCGCTTCGCAAAACAGAATCCGGTATATTAACAAATGCAGGCCCAGGGTCGGGACCTGAATACTGAACCGTGAGAATTTGTCCCGCTGAATATTCAAAGAAAGGAACCTCCAGCGGATGAGGGCCTGGCGTTAAATGGAAGACACCGCTCGTTACCGTGACATTTCCATGTGTTCCGTCATTATCCAGGAACACGGAATCATCGATGATCAGCCGGGCTCCATCATTGGAAGTAATTCTGAAAGTATAATCCCCTTCGTTGATAATATCCAGGTAACCGATGAATTGAAAATTGAAAAAGTCTTCCTGCGTTCTGGGTGCGAGTGTAAAATTATTTACGGTTCCGGTGAACTCAGGAGATTCGAACGTGGCAAGCAGCGTGGTGTCGTCCAGGTCTTCCCACGCTCCCGTGCTATGCTTGTAATGCAACCCAAGTACGTATGTTGAAGCGATGATCTGATTCGACAATGGCGACTCATTACCGGCGAAATCAATTCCTTTTACAGTGACCGGATAAACCGTGTTGGGGATCAGGCCGTCAATTATGAAGCTTGTGGCGGATGAACCGGTAGAGACTTCGGTGCCTCCATACGAGATAATATATTCCCGTATACCTGTATTATCCGCCGATGGCTGCCAGGAGAGTGTGATGCTATGAATTGTATTGGTTGTCATCGTCACCTGCTGTGGCGCGGTTGGAGGAATCGCATCACCGGCGGTTGTGATTTGATAGTTGATATTTACATTATTGGAAGGAATATAATTCGAAGCACCCGTGCTGCTTACAGCCCGGAGTTTATATTCGTACAACGTTGAAGGCTCAAGGGGATGGTCGTAAAATGATATTGCATCACTTTCTGTTCTTCCTGCAAACTTGAATTCGGTATCGCCCGATTTTCTTCTCCATATTTCATACCCGAACTCATTGCTTACAAGATCATTCCAGGTAAGAAATACGCCGGATTCCATTACTGTACCCTTGAAGTCAACAGCTGCCGAAGTCAGACTCATGTTCTGAGGAGCTGAATTCGCAAAAAACAAGGTTACAGGGTCTGAGGGTGGACTAGGGCAATAGGAATAACTTGTTTTTAAGGTATAGCTTCCATTACCACCTGTGGACGAGCTGATGAACGTAGCTACGCGCAAAGTGTCTTCGACATCTGTCCCCGGAAAATTTACAGGCACACCATTCTTAAACCAATTGTACAGATCAGCCTGCTCTTCTGATTTCAATTCGACTTTGTTATTATTATCATTGCTGACTAACCCCGGTCCCCTAAGATGGGTCGATCCCAGCGCGAGTATCGTTGGCTTTTCCGGACTGATTTCAGTTACGGGAATCGGATCCGACCAGGGTTCCCAATCCTGCTCCTGAGGATTCGGCACTCTGCTAAAACGACCGCGGTAAGTTCCGGGTGTATTGGCGGTGTATTCGGAAGCATGTGCGGTGCTGATGATCTCGCCATCATATTCCCACTGATAAGCAGGAAACCCATCGGAGAACGCCATGCGAACTCCAGCCCCGGTTGTGTTACAGATCACCGGGTTTCCGAAATATACGTGTGGGTTGTATTTTCTTTTCGAAAGGATCCAGCTGAAAAAATCGGGTTCATTGTAGGCTGTATTCCATGTTCCGTGACCCAGATGGGGATAGAGATAGTAACGGATAACCGCGCCTGCCTCCCTGAAAGTTTTTATGGTGTTATACGTTTTGCTCGGCGTGGGATTGATATCCTTGCCACCCTGAAACTGCCATATCGGTATTCTTGAAACCTTATCGGTAAGCCCGTCTTTGTGGATGTTCCCATCATTGATAGCAGACATGGGGAGGGCTGCCGCGAACAACCAGGGAGCTCTCTTGATAGCCTGATAGACCGCTCCGCCGCCATTGGACAATCCGTGGATATAAACACGGTTTTCATCGATGTTATATTTTTTGATCATCAAACGCAGTATGCGAATAGCATCCTCTACTTTGGGAGCCTGGGCCCATCCATTCAGGTTCTGAGGAAAAAGCAAAAATCCGGGAAAAGCAGTTGGAGGCAATGTCGGATCGTTGGGAAGCTTCGATCCGGCGAGATTTACGGCAGTCAGGTGTTTCTGGCCACCATGCAAAAGATTGTGATCATTATTCAACAGACTCTGCGTTGGCGTGGTCGGCGCTGGCGGGTTATTGGTATTGGGATTCCACCCTGTGGTACTCCAGTAACAATTGTTATCCCAACAATTTCCTCTTTCACCCAGACCATGCAGCATGATGATTATCGGATAGCCAGGTTCATAGGAAGCATTGTAATTATTAGGGATCAAAAAGCGATAATTCATCACAAACAGATCAGCGCTCCCGTTCCTTTCCCGCAAATTACCTTCCCTGTAGGGTGCGGAATTCCATGCGGTCATGTCACGGTAGGTATAGGTCTTTACGCCAGGGGAGGTTTCGCGATAGCTAAAGGTGGTATCTTCCTGGAGGTGGTAATAACGGGTAGCGGATTTGGCAATACGGATATCGAGCGTACCGTAAGGCATCGCCGTATTATAAATGAAAGTGGTATCAACCTGGGAAAAAACGGGAATACAAGCGCATAGCCAGTGCACCCACAAGCCAACTATTTTTTTCATTTCTGGCAACCGGAGATTAAAGCGGTTCTGCCGAATGGCTGCTAAAAAAATTAGGCCTGTCTTTGGGTGTTGTGTATCGGGTCGAAAGGTGTTGAGTCCTCCTTGGATGTGGTTATTGGGTATCTGCTCCTTGGGGGACAGCTCGAACCCCGCCTGGAAACACAGCCCTTAGGCCCAAGACCTAAGACCCAAGCCCCAAACCCTAAGACCTAAAAACTACCGGTTTCTGAGCCATTTACAGGCCCCACTAACGGTATTGAAGTATTCTACCTTGAGTTTTTTTGTAGCCGCTGATGCCTGATTATGGAACAATCTGACAAATGACCTTTCAGGAAGCACGATCGCATGGTAACGGATGCCTGCCTTTTCCATCGCCGGAATCACGTTCATCTGATAATAAACGATATCCTCATTAAGGACAATGCCCGCTTTGGAACTGTCGGTTAACAGGTGAAGCTTGCAATAATTATGGACCTGTGACTCTATAAATTCAAGAAGTTTGGAATGGACAAACTGATAATGCTCACTGCTGTGGGGCACGCCGGAAAACTTAACCTTAATACAGGGAATGGATTCCACAAATGAAACCATGGCATACTGGTCTTCATAAAACTTTTTCTGTGTAGCGCTAGGCTCCATGATCCCATTTTTCGTGCTGATTGTCGCTTTCATCTTTTTTTGATTTTAATCGACCCTTACAAACTTTCTCTCATTGACAGTCTGTACCTGAAATTGATGTTGGCTCCCACAGTGAACAGGTCAATGTTAGACCATCCTATACTGGCAAACGGAACTTTAATAAAAGGCTCAATGCCCATCGCAAAGCTTCTACCAAAACGCCTTTCATATCCGGCGGAAAAATACCCTACCCCGAAAGGATATGAGGATCCCTCCCTGCTGGACCAGCTCTCCGAAGCTCCAGGGTTAGGCTGATCGAAATAATATTCATAACCCTCATCAGTCATGAAGTAACTTGAAGCACCACCTCCGACAAAAACCCTGTTCTTCAAATGCTGTACGATGTCGTATTGAATGATCAGCGGAACCTCGACTATTGTACAATGCCCATTTACTTCGTCGGGAACAACGCCATTGGTCCTGCGCTGCCAGTATCCTTCCGGAGGTTCATATTCATCACCGTAGCCCTCGTATTTTTTCTTGTTTATCAGTACGCCAGTGTTTACAGAAAAGCGCTTTAGAGGAGTAAACCCGACAAGCACCCCAATTGTTTTACCTGGAGCGGAATATCTGCCTAATGAAGTGGTGCTGAAATCAGGCGCAATGACCAAAGCCAAATTCCACCTCGAGCTATTGGTGAATTGTTGATCCTGATCTTCTTTCTTGAGAGCTTCAGATTCAGTTGCAGCAGGAAGCGGATTTTCTGGCTCAATGTTATCGGACTCCTCCTGGTGAATGACCTCGGCGGATTGCGGCTTCTCACCAGGGCCTGTTTCCGAGCCAGTAAGGATTGGGTTATCAATGTTTGTTTCAGGTGTGATCGCTTCCGGATCGCGTGATTGTACGATGAACTTTTCTTCTTCCCGGGGATGCTGCCCGACAAGGGATGATTTTCTGGGTGGGAGTTTTACTGCCTGGTATTCAGGCAACGGCGTGTTTTGCGAAGAAAGCAGGTCGACAGACGGAATGGTTTTATCGTCATGCTGTACCGGAGCTTCCACCACCGCCGCGACCTGCTGTTCTTTGGCAGGATCATCCCCTACCCCTGGATGATCGCTTTTGGGCATAAAAAAATAAACGGACAATATTATTGCCGCAACGCCCGACAGTATGATCGCCTTTCGGGTAAAAGAACCCGCGTTTCCCGCAGCGCTCTCTATCGCCCTTTCATCAAGCAGTTTTTCCATGCTCTGCCAGTCCTTCTCCAGGAAAGTGTCGTCCTGTTGATTTACAGCTTTCCGGAAAAACCGCTCCAGGCTATCGTCATTTTTTTTCGACATAGTCCGTTTCAAAAAAATCAGTTAAAATTTTACGCAATGATTCTTTTGCTTTAAAAAGATTTGACTTTGAGGCGCCGGGTGTGATCCCCAGCATCTTCGCGATCTCCTCGTGCTTATAACCTTCGATAACATACAGGTTAAACACAGTTCGATAGGAAGGTGGAAGCTTCTGCAACATGCCGATGATTTCCTGATAAGTGATCCCTGAAATCACGCTGTCCGCTTCGCCTTCCATTCCTGCCTTTTCCATTTCCTCACTCCGTATCTCGTGCTCCTTTTTACGATAATGGTTGATGGCGGTGTTGATCATGATCCTGCGAAGCCAGGGTTTCAAAGGCTTGGCAAGATTGAACTGTCTGATACTGTTGAATATCTTCATAAAACCGTCATTTAAAATGGCTGCAGCTTCGTCGCGGTTATCAGCGTATCGCAGGCAGATGCTCATTCCGTAGGCATAGAATTCTTCATAGAGCATCTTCTGGCTCCCACGGTGTTGCTTTCTGCACCCGATCAGGATTTTCCTTATGCGGTTTTCATTTCCAGTCAAGGGAGCTGCGTTTAATTGCCCATACAACATTATTTAAGAAAGGGTTGCCTGACAGGTCAGCTTTATTTTAATATAATTTAAAAAATATCCATTGTTTGCCCACGATTCTGATGGGGCTGAGGCGCTTATCTGGCAGATGCGACGACAACCTGCATGGTTACAAATCCGTTTATATAAGTATGGGCCATTCCGATGCGGGGTGGCTTTTTTTCATTAATCCGGCCTTTTTCCCCTGGAATTTTCGAATTTGCTCACCAGTCATGTGGACCTGTCCGAAATGCAAGCAGAAATTCTACAACAGAAACCAGTCGCATTCATGCGGAAATTTCTCCGTCAGGGAATTTTTATCGGGTAAATCAGAAAAAGCCATCGTTCTTTTCAATGCCTTTCTGGAGGCTTATCAAAAGATTGGAAATTATGAGCTTCATCCTGTTAAGACCAGGGTCGCATTATTGACCCAAATGAGATTCGCGTCTATTAATAGACTGGCAAAAGAATACCTGAATGGTCATCTTGTATTAACCACCTTTCATGAAGAACCTGACCTGTTTTTCAAAGTTGACAATCTGAACAACCGTTTTTATGTCCATCATTTTCGCCTCCATGATGTTGGGGATGTGAACAGGAAACTGCAGCGCTATATGAAAATGGCTTACCGCGTAGGACAACGCAAGCACGTAAAAAAACGCAGTAGCTAGCAGCCAGCCAACGCATCGAAAAATGACCATCGACCAATGACAAATTGTTACTATTCGTTTTTCACAAGATCGCGGACCTCGATCGGTTCCAGATCCTGGCTTGCGGGACCAGTCAACACCATTCCATCTACGGTATAGCGCGCGCCATGGCAGGGACAATCCCATGACATTTCAGCGGCGTTCCACTTCACCGAGCATTTCAAATGGGTACAATCCGGGCTCACGGCATGCAACCTTCCCTTTTCATCCTTATAAAGCGCAATGGACTGCTCTTCATATTTTACGACCTTCGCTTCTCCGGGGGCGAGCGCAGCGAGATCTTCAAGTGTTTTGGTACCAAACCATTTCCCGGCAAATTGTTTTACCACATCAGCGTTGTGTTTGACAAACTCCGTAAAGCCGGCAACAGGTTTAATTCTCGCGGGCGTAAACAGGTGTTGATCTCTGCTTTCGCCCTTTAGAATGATTTCCTTCAGCAAACGTGCAGCAACGTGGCTGTAGGTCATGCCGTTTCCGCCGTATCCGGTGGCAACATAAATTTTGGAACCGTGACCTGGAAGGTTTCCGATATAAGGGAGTCCGTCTACAGGCTCGAAGTACTGGGACGACCACCGATGCACGATTTGCTTCACATTGAAAAATGAGCGCAGATGGCTCTCCAGTCTCAGGAAGTTTCCATTGGTATTTGGTTCCTCGCCAGTTTTATGATCCTCTCCACCCACGACGAGGTAATTTTTACCATCGATATTTTGTGTTCTGTAATAATGATAGGGATCGTACATGTCATAAGCCAGATCCTTCGGATACTTCTCATCATTAAGTTCCACGGCCATGGCATAGCTACGGTAAGCCGGACAACGAAGATGAAGAACATTGACGCCGATCGGTATATGGGTCGCAAAGACCAGTGCGCTTGCATAAATATTTTCCATCGTGGTTTCCACAGTAACAAAATCTTTGGAATGCATTCCGGTAACCCTGCAGTTCTCAATGATCACACCACCTTCTTTTTCAAAGGCTTCCGCCAGACCAAACAGGTACCGAAGCGGATGGAACTTTGCCTGGCCAGACACTTCCATTGCTTTTTTATATGGAATCGGCACTGGAATTTTGTCCCTGAATTCAGCCCGAACGCCTACCGTGTTACAGGCTTCGTGAATTTTTTCAAGTTCTTTTGACTGATCACTGGTCTGGGAAAACAGAAAAGCTGACACCTCTTCAAATCCACAGTCGATTTTATGTTCTGCAATATTTCCTTTTATCAGATCGATGGCCTCTTTGGCCGCTTTTGCCACAAGCTTTGCATTTGCCTCGCCAAAATTCCTGATGATCGTCGTGTAAGGCGTATCCATCAGGGTGTTGAGGTGCGCAGTCGTTCCACCGGTGGTTCCAAAACCCAGCGTCTGTGCTTCCATCACTACACATTTTTTACCCGATTTTTGAAGCAACAGGGCCAGCGACAAACCGCTGATTCCACCACCGGCAATGGCGACGTCATAGGCTGCCGACCGGAGTATTGATTTGGGCCGAAACGTTTTTACCGTATCCTGCCATAAACTTATCCTCGCTCCATCTCTTAAAGTCATACTGCTGGCATTTAAATTTCAGATACTTTACAAATAATCCTGCCATCAAACAGACCGCCTATGTTTTTCTATTCCAGGCATAATGCCTACTTCCTGTTCGCTTTTTTCCACATAAAGGAGTTCTAAGGATGGATCTGAAATCCGGTTTTCCCTTTTCATTGATCCGCTTCGGACTACCCTTTAATTACCCCAGGCTTACCCGATCAGTGACAACCGATGTCGTCATTATCGGAGGTGGCATCAGTGGTGCACTGATGGCTTTTCATCTGGTCCGCGAAGGCGTGTCGTGCATGCTGGTAGACGGAAGAACCATCGGTCTTGGCAGTACTTGTGCGAGCACTTCCCTGCTACAGTACGAAATTGATGTGTCGCTGACGGATCTTATGGAGAAAATAGGAAAACAGAAAGCAGTCCGCGCCTATGAACAATGCCTCGGTGCTATTCATAAACTCGGCGAAATCGCTGCACAAGTGCGACTAGACGAATTCAAGTATAACAAAAGCCTGTATTTCGCGGCGGAAAAAAAGCACCTGGCATTCCTGCAAAAGGAATTCAAAGCACGGAAGAACCATGGATTCAATGTGGCCTATCTCGGAGAACAGGAAGTTTTTTCAAATTTCGGGTTTCGTTCACCCGCGGCAATTCTTTCTGAGGACGGAGCTTATGCAGATGCGTACCTGTTCACGCATCATCTTCTGCAACATTGCATAAAAAAGGAAATGCAGGTATTTGATCGGACTTACATAAAAAAAATCACGGAACATAAAAATGGAATTGTGCTGACAACAGCCGACGATCATACGATCAAAGCCGGCACAGTGATCTATGCCACAGGTTATGAAGTGACTGAAATGCTCAGGAAGAAAATTGTAAATCTGAAATCGACGTATGTAACGATCAGTGAACAGAGGCCGGCAAGCGCAAACAGCGAGAAAGACGTCATGTTGTGGAACACGGGCGACCCCTACCTTTATCTAAGAAGCACCTCGGATGGGCGCACACTTGTCGGAGGACGTGACGAAGAATTTTTCAATCCTGCAAAGCGCGACAAACTGATCGGGAAGAAATCCAAACAGCTGGTAAATGACTATCGTAAACTTTTTCCTGACCAGACTTTTAACCCTGAATTCAGCTGGGCGGGCACATTCGGAAGTACCCAGGACGGTCTTCCATTTATTGGCCGATATTCAAAGTATCCGCGAAGCTATTTTGCCCTGGGCTTTGGAGGCAATGGAATCACTTTCAGCCTGATTGCAGCTGAAATTATCACCGGTCTGATAAAAGGAAAAAAGAGCAAAGACGCATCCATCTTTGCTTTTGAGAGAGTTTAGCTATCGGCTGGTCGATCGACTGCGTGAGGAAGTCTTTCGTCCGGCCCGTTTACTCGCAGCCCTTCCCGTTTTTTTCGCAGAGGGGACTTTCGCGCCCTTCTCCCGTGCCTCAGACAGACCTATTGCAATAGCCTGCTTGTTGCTCGTTACTTTTTTCCCCGACCGACCGGAGGTAAGTTTTCCTCTTTTCTTTTCGTGCATGGCCCTCTCCACGGACTTTTGTGCAGCTTTACCATATTTTGCCATAGTTTTTTTTCAGGGTGTTCGCCAAAAAAATATGCCGCAATTGGACCCCAATACGCAGGAGGACCTGCCCCGAGGTGCAGGATTGAGGCTGGCATGATTTTTTTTTAATTATTCAATTCAGCTAATAACATCCGGTTATTCAACAAGCCTATACCAAATTGCTTAATTTGACCCTGCAACCAGCTTACTGATGAAAAGCCAAGAAAAGTCTTCCAGGCAAAACTCAAGCGGAACGTCCGAGCAGGCTATTGAGGATCTAATCCTTCAGAATGAGGAGCTAAAAAAAGGCGAGCAATTATACCACAACATGATCGCCGAAGTCGAAGATTATGCGATCATTTTGCTGGATCCTGATGGCAACATTCAAAACTGGAACAGGGGCGCAGCAAAAATCAAAGGCTACAAGGCTGAAGAGATCATCGGACAAAATTTTCGAAAATTCTACACGCAGGATGACCTGCTGGCCAGATTGCCGGATTCGCTTCTGGAAATCGCCCGCAAAAAAGGAAGGGTACATCACCAGGGATGGCGTGTCCGCAAGGATGGATCCACCTTCTGGGGAAATGTAGTGATCACCGCGCTACACGACGATGAAAATAATGTGATTGGTTTTTCCAAGGTGACCAATGACCTGACCGAAAGCAAAAGACAGGAGAAAACATTAAGCACCAAAGAGGAAGCACTGCGAAGAAGTGAAGAGCGGTATCACCGCATGATCTCGGAAGTAGAGGATTATGCCATTATTTTACTGGATACCAGTGGCAATATTCAAAACTGGAACAAGGGCGCAGAAAAAATAAAAGGCTACAGTGCGGAAGAGATCATCGGGCAAAATTTCAGAAAATTCTATACACAGGAAGATCTGGATGAAAAATTACCTGACGCATTACTGGATGAAGCACGGATAAAAGGAAAAGCAAATCACGAAGGATGGCGTAAACGCAAAGACGGAACCAGGTTTTGGGGCAGCATTGTCATTACCGCTTTGCACGACGATGAGAATAACGTCAATGGCTTTTCCAAAGTAACCCGCGATCTTACCGAGAGAAGAAATCATGAGGAGTCGTTAAAAACCAACACCCAGGTACTCGAGGAAAAGAACAGAGAACTCGAAACGATGAATCAGGAGCTTGCCGCCTTTGCTTATGTTTCGAGTCACGACTTGCAGGAGCCATTGCGCAAAATTCAGACATTCGCTTCACGGATTGTCGAAACCGAACATGAAAATCTGTCCTCGAAAGGGAAAGATTACTTTATCAGGATGCAAAATGCGGCCCTGAGAATGCAGACCCTGATTGAAGATCTGCTGGCTTACTCCCGCACCAATACCGGAGACAAGAAATTTGAAATTGCCGATCTTAACCGCATGATGGTTGAGGTGCAAAGCGACCTGCGGGAAACGATAGATGAAAAACAGGCAATCATCACCATTCACCCTCTGCCGACATTGAAAGTGATTGCTTTCCAGTTTCATCAACTGCTGGTGAATTTACTGAGCAATGCACTGAAGTTTTCAAAACCCGATGTACGACCTCAAATTGAACTCAAGGCCGACATCGTACATGGCAGCAAAATACCTTTCGGCCATCCGAACATTAAAAATAACTATCACCACATCAGCGTGTCAGATAACGGCATCGGCTTTGAACAGGAGTATAGTCAGAAAATTTTCGAAGTTTTTCAGCGCCTTCACGGACGCAGTGAGTACAGCGGCACCGGAATTGGATTAGCCATCTGCAAGAAGATCGTCGATAACCATGGCGGTATCATCGGGGCAGAAGCCGTTGTTGACAAAGGAGCTACCTTCCACATCTACCTGCCAAAAGAAATAGTTGGATAGGTCGTCAGACCACTCCACGCAACGAGCGCTTAGCCAGTGGTCTGACGAACTTTACTCAGTATTTTACCGGCACTTGAACCAGCGTGTTTTCCCATGCCAGCCTCATGGTAGCAGATCCACCATTAGCGCCATCGAAATCAATGGTAAATGCTTCTATTTCACCGTCTGTTTTCCCTGCGGGGACCTTGATGCGAATTACATCTTTTCCTTCCTCATATTCATAAGCACCCCAGGTATCCAGCTTGCTGTTTAGAATGATGGTCCATTCGCTTTTATCAGGAATAGAATAAAGCGTGTACGTTCCGGCGGTAACTTTTTTATCGCCGAAGGTCACGTCCTTGTAAAATTTAATCTCGGTCGATTCATTGGCACCGGTACGCCAGACTTTTCCGTAAGGTTCGGTCCCACCCAGCATCGTTCTTCCCTTTTTCTGCGGACGGCCGTAGATCACTTTGATAACAGGATCTCCTTTTTTGCCATTTGTCCGTAACAAAGCAATATCCGCCGGGCTCTGATCAAGTCCCGCCATCTTCTGGGCAAAGCCTGCCTCCGAAACGGCAATCATCATCACCATAGCAATAAAACCAATGTGCATTCTTTTCATAGCAAATATTAATTTAAGTTGGATTGAACTCGTATTTTACCAGACTCAAGTTGATTGAAAAAAATTCAAAACAGAATTTAATTAACATAAAAAATTTAAATGGCCTCCCTCCTCTTCGAATGGCCTTTCATTTATTTAAAATGTTGACGCTTCAACCCCGAAACAGAGCACGTAAGGCATTGCTGTTAATTTGCTAATTTTATAGACCCCAACCCTATACCCCATGCTTCATACCAGGCACGTTCAGGAAAATCCAAGCTTATACCTCTTTCTGCCTATATTTTATACAGTATGGTCAGATGCCGTTCTTACGCCCAGCGAAATAAAGGCAATACAGGATATCATCAACAGCCAGGGATGGCTTAGCGAAAGTGATAAAGAATTCCTCTATTCGCAGCTTAACCCCGCGTTGCCGCCCTCCGCCGACCAGTTGAAAAGCTGGCTTGAAGAGATCAGGAAAGTCGGACTTTCACCTGACAAGAAGGAAGGGTTAGCCGAGATCGGTATCAGGCTGGCAAGTCTTCATACTAACGGAGAGGCGAAAGAAAATCTTCAACGGGCGGCCAAATCGCTTTCTCAAATCGAAGAAACACTGGGTGTCATCAGCCGTGAGGCAGCTTTCGCCTTTTTGCCCGTAAGCCGTAACACGCCAACAGAAACACAAAGCACACAGTATACCTTTAATGTTGACAAGCTTGCCAGAATACTGGATGGCCCCAATGAAGCGATCAATAAAAAGGTCAAGATCATTATTTCGGATCCGGAGTTCAAGCGAATTGAAACCGACAACTTATCCGAGTACAGGGAAAAAGTCCTTCAATGGGCAAAGCATCTGGCACACCAGGGATTCGGAGCAATGGCTTACCCGAAAGCCTATGGCGGGCAAGCTGATATGGCTTCTTATTTTTCGGTGATGGAAACCTTAAGCTATCACGACCTCAGCCTGGTTATAAAATTTGGCGTGCAGTTCGGGCTTTTCGGAATGAGCGTTTATTTTCTGGGAACCGAAAAACATCACAAAAAATATTTGAAAGATATCGGCACACTTGAACTGCCGGGATGTTTTGCCATGACTGAAACTGGCCATGGCTCGAACGTAAGGGGAATAGAAACTACCGCAACCTATGATCACGTAAAAAAATCTTTCGTGATCAATACGCCAAATGAAAAGGCCCGCAAGGAATTTATCGGTAATGCAGGTGTCCATGGACAGATGGGGACCGTCTTCGCAAAAGTAATTGTCAATGGCCAGGACTATGGTGTTGGCGCATTCCTGGTTTCTTTAAGAGACAAATCCGGCAAGACCTTGCCAGGAGTGACCATTAAAGATTGTGGACGAAAAATGGGTTTAAATGGAGTTGATAACGGCGTCATTTATTTTGATAACATCACCATTCCTAAAGAAAACATGCTTGACCGATACGCAAGCGTAAATGACGATGGAAAATTTGAAAGTCCGATATCAAGTGACAACAAAAGATTCTTTACCATGTTGGGGACATTGGTTGGCGGAAGGATCGGAATCCCGAGATCCGGACTGAGCGCAGCAAAGACCGGGCTGACCATTGCCATCAGGTATGGCGATCAGCGAAGACAATTTGGGCCTGAAGGTGGTGCAGAAGTTCCTATCCTGAATTATCGCACGCATCAAAGAAGGCTTATGCCCTTGTTGGCAAACGCGTATGCCTTTCATTTTTCACTTCAGTATCTGACGAACCGGTTCCTGTCCAGGACGGAGGAAGACATGCAGGAGATCGAAGCCCTCGCAGCCGGGTTGAAATCCCTTTCTACCTGGAATACAACGAAAACTCTGCAGGAATGCCGCGAGTGCTGTGGCGGAAAAGGGTATCTCTCCGAAAACCGGATCGACGATTTAAAAAATGATACCGAGATATACACGACTTTCGAAGGTGATAACACGGTATTGCTTCAGCTCGTCGCCAAAAGCAGACTCACAGAATTCAAACAGGAATTCAGCAACATGAATGTGTTCGGCATTCTGAATTATGTTGCCAGCCAGGCGAAAACGTCCATTTCAGAAAAAAATCCTTTTGCCGTTCGTAAGACTGACGATGAACATCTTCTGGACCCGGAATTCCAGATCAACGCCTTTGAATACCGGGAAAGAACCATTCTTACCTCCGCTGCCAAACGGTTGAAAAGCTACATTGATGATGGCATGGATTCATTCGAAGCCTTCAACCAGTGCCAGGATCATCTCGTGAAGGTTGGCTTCGCCCACATTGAAAGGATCTTACTGGAAAAATTTATCGAACAGGTGAAGGGCACTACGGACAGTGGTTGCAAAACAATCCTGAAAAAGCTTTGTGATCTCTTCGCCCTGTCTCAGATTGAAAAAAATAAGGGATGGTACCTGGAGAACGGCTATATGGAAGGTGTTAAAACCAAAGCCATCAGGAAACTTGTCGATAGATTATGTTCCGAAGTCCGCCAGGAAGCCGTTCCACTGACTGAAGCATTTAATATTCCTGCAAGCTGCCTGGCGCCGATCATTTAAGGCTAATTCTATTCTGCCTTTCCAGCACATTGGGATCCTAAGCTTAGAATTCCACGTGGACAAGTTGTCGCG
>JADMIO010548798.1_pt1 | contig 121137 bp, 95 predicted proteins | sample 8958161 | NCBI WGS metagenome assembly JADMIO01 (sample SAMN16585339, study PRJNA669376) | soil metagenome | isolation source: Crop rotation soil | place: USA: Cullars Rotation, Alabama | collected 2011 | reverse complement strand
CCGCGACTTCAAGTCACGTGAATTCCAAGCTTCGGATCCCACTGTGCTGGAAAGAGCACGGGAAGATCGCAAGCTTTCTCTGCGTGCGTCCGAACTTGAGCTACCACATGGTGGCGCTCGAGGAAGGCAGCAGTCACCTGGTTTCGGGCATCCACGCCATTAACAACGGTTCGGTGCGGATCAATGGCGGCTACTTCATTTTCAAACGCAAGATCTTCGACTACATTCGCGAAAATGAGGAGCTCGTCAGCGAGCCTTTCCAAAGGTTAGTCGCGGAGAACCAGCTGATCGGTTATCGCTATGACGGTTTCTGGGCCGGCATGGATACGTTCAAAGACAAACAACAGTTAGAAAGCCTGTGGGGAACCGGGATGGCGCCCTGGGAAGTATGGAAGGGAAACGGAAAGCCAGAAAAAGCGTAGTCCTTATAAACAGTACTGACAGGGATTGAACATTTCGAATCAGCGGCGGGAGTTTGCTATGAGTGTGGATACGGGATTACGGAAGCGCGAAGAGTCAGGGCAGCCAGTGCGTATCGGCATGATCGGCGCCGGAGCCACCGGGCGTGCGATCGCACTGCAATTGGGCACGCCTGTACCGGGAATGCGGCTGGTCGGAATTGCGAATCGCACCCCGGCGCATGCTGAGCGGGCGTTTCGCGAGGCTGGTTTCGATAACTGGGTTCGTAGCGCGTCGGCTCGCGAGGCAGAAGCAGCGATCGAACGAGGCATTCCGGTTCTAACCGAAGACCCGTTCCTGTTAACGCGCTGTGGCGCCGTCGACCTGATTCTCGAAGTAACGGGCACGATTGAAGCCGGGGCGCGTGTGACGCTGGATGCCTTCGAACAAGGCAAACATGTTGTCCTGGTTAACGCTGAACTCGATTCACTTCTGGGCCCGATCCTCAAGGTCAAGGCCGATCAAGCGGGCGTAGTAGTGACACATACAGACGGAGACGAACCAGGAGTGGCGATGACGTTGCTCCGCTACTTGAAGACTTTAGGCCTGCATGTTGTGGCAGCTGGCAACATCAAGGGTATGGTGGATTACTACCGCAATCCGGACACGCAGAAGGCATTCGCGGAAAAAAATGGTCAGGACGTCCGCAAGGTAACTTCCTTTGCCGATGCCACCAAGCTTTCGATGGAAGCCACGGTGCTATCGAATGCAACTGGGTTTCATGTCGGCCGCCGCGGCATGTATGGTCCGAGTTGCGGTTACGTTCGCGAAATCGGCAACTTGCTTCCCGCCGGGCAAATGCTCGAAACGGGTCTTGTCGATTATGCATTAGGCGCTGCACCCCATACGGGCGCGTTCGTTGTCGTTCACGAGGATTCCCCTCTGAAGAAAGTACAACTCAGCTATTACAAATTGGGCGACGGACCCTTTTACGTGTTCTATACGCCCTTCCATCTGCCGCACCTTCAGATTGCTTCGACGATCGGCAGGGTCGCCATTCATCGTGACGCGACAGTGGCGCCGATTGGTGGACCCGTGTGTGAAGTCTTGACGATTGCCAAGCGGAACCTGAAGTCCGGGGAACGCCTCGATGGGATAGGCGGATTCTGCACCTATGGGTTGATCGACAATGCACGTTCGGCGAGAGGCGCTTCGGCGCTGCCGATCGGTCTGTCAGAGGGATGCATCCTACGTCGCGATCTGCCGAAGGACGCGATGATTACGTTTGACGATGTCGACTTGCCGCCGACCGGCTTGGTGGAGACACTGTGGCGGGAGCAGTGCGCCCTCTGGAAGTCGACGCCTGCAGAATCATCGATGCAACCGGCGACGGCGGGTCGATCTCGATGATCATGGAACGCCCGATGCCTGTCCGGTGCCGCCATGCTTAACCTCGCCTTCTGGAGGAACCGCCGGATATTCCTGACGGGGCACACAGGCTTTAAGGGCAGTTGGCTTTCGTTGTGGTTGCACCAATTGGGAGCGAACGTCACTGGGTATGCGCTCGATCCTCCCACTCAGCCCAATCTCTTCGAGCAAGCTCAGGTTGCCAAAAGAGTTCGATCTGTCTCCGGGGACATACGTGATTTCTCTCGTTTGAAGTCTGCGATCGCCGAATGCCGGCCTGACATTGTGATTCACATGGCGGCGCAATCCGTGGTGCGGCGCGGATACGAAGATCCCATCGAAACTTACTCATCGAACGTGATGGGTACAGTTCATCTGTTTGAAGCGGTTCGACAGTTACAGCGCCGCTGCGCGATCGTCAATGTCACCAGCGACAAATGCTACGAAAACCGGGAGTGGGTCTGGGGATATCGCGAGAGCGAGCCGATGGGCGGAAGAGACCCCTATTCAAATTCGAAGGGTTGCGCCGAACTGGTGACGAGCGCGTACCGCGACTCTTATTTCCCGCCTGAGGAGATGCAAACTCATGGCATCGCGCTGGGGAGTGCGCGCGCCGGAAATGCCGTCGGCGGGGGAGATTGGACCAGCAACCAACTCATTCCGGACCTGGTACGGGCATTTCTGTCGGGCGAGCCGTGCCTGATCCGAAATCCATTTGCGCAAAGACCGTGGCAGTTTGTTCTCGAACCATTGCGCGGGTACCTCATGCTAGCCGAACGACTGATGGAAGACGGCGCTCGCTTCGCTTCCGGCTGGAACTTCGGGCCTTCAGATTCTGATGCTAAGCCCGTGGCGTGGATTGCAGATGAAATGGTTCGACTGTGGGGAAGTGTCGCGTGTTGGACTCGTGACGGCGCTGCTCACCCGCATGAAGCGCACTTCCTGAAACTGGACGCGTCGAAATCAAAATCTGATTTGGGCTGGCATCCCGTGCTCCCTCTGGCAGACGCTTTGGTCTGGATCGCAGACTGGTATCGAGCCTTCGGGGATAGAAACAATTTGTCCCAGATTACAGAAGCACAAATCAAACGCTATCAAGATCTGTCGCAGGCGGATCCGGCGAATATCGGCCCGATTGAAGCAATGAAATGAACCGAAACCTTACTGCACAAGAAATTCAGTTGAAGCATCCATCGTTTTGAAAAAGACAAAAACTGTTGGTGAAAGACAGATAGGTTAGGAGAAGGCTCTACATGTCAAGGCCGAACATAGTTGTGATCGGGAGCGGAATGGCAGGATTCGGCGCGGCCTACCGTCTTCAGGCAGAGGGCATCACGCCCGTGATGTACGACAAGAATTCATACTATGGCGGCCATACGGCATCGTTTCGTTACGAGACAGGGTTTCTGTTTGATGTGGGACCCCACATTTCGTTCACGAAGGATCCACGCATCCAGGAAATTTTTGCCGACAGCGTCGACCAGCAATACGAAACCATTCAAATCAACCTGAATAACTACTGGCGAGGATACTGGCCGCTGCATCCGGTGCAGTTACACCTGTTTGGGATGCCTGAAGATCTTATTGTGAAAGTTATCAGTGACTTCGTCGATGAACGCGGCGCCCCCGAGCGGCCAATTAAGAACTATGCGGATTGGTTACTTGCCAGTTTCGGCAAGACGTTCGCGGAATCTTTTCCGATGCAGTACACGCGCAAATATCACACAACTACGGCTGAGAATATGAGTACTGACTGGCTGGGACCTCGGATCTACCGTCCCAGCCTCGAAGAAGTACTACGCGGCGCGCTGTCGGCGTCGGCTCCTCACGTTCATTACATTACCCATTTCCGCTATCCGACGGCCGGCGGGTTTGTGAACTACCTGAATAAATTCGTTCCGATGGGCAATCTAAAACTCGGGCATGAACTGGTTTCGATTGACCCGCGTAAGCAGGAGCTTCATTTTGGCAATGGCGTGACGGACCGGTACGATGGCCTGGTCTCTTCAGTCGCTTTGCCCGACTTGATACGCATGATCAACGACGCTCCTGCCGATGTCGCCGACGCGGCGCAGCGTCTGGCTTGCTCAACTTGTGTCCTTGTGAACATTGGCGTCGATCGTCCCGACCTTTCGAGCGCGCACATGACGTACTTTTACGACGAGGACATTTGTTTTACGCGTCTGGGATTCCCACACATGCTCTCGGCACGCAATTCACCGCCGGGCACCGGGAGTATTCAGGCAGAAGTCTATTTCTCGAAAAAGTATCGGCCGTTCACTGGTGCAGCCGAAGACCAGATTGAGCCGGTCATCAGAGATTTGAGGAAGTGCGGGTTGCTGAGAGAGAACGACCGCATCCTCTCGAAGAAAGCGATGTTGCTGCCATACGCCAATATCATTTTCGATCTCGAGCGTGCCGCTGCGCTCAAAACAGTGCACGGCTACCTCGACGATATCGGAATCTCGTACTGCGGGCGCTACGGGGACTGGGGTTATATGTGGACGGACGAGAGTTTCAAGAGTGGCGAAGCGGCTGCAGAGCGCGCACTCTCGATGCCAGGACGTGTCGGTGCAGGCGCGCCTGCGTAACCATACTCTGTAGTGCAGTCTCCGACTGCAAAGGGGTGAAAAGCGGAACATGAGAGTGATCCGGATGGCGGGGCTGGGCTTGGCGCTCATCGCGCTGCTGGTTGCCGGAAAAATGCTCATGCAACACAGCCTCACTCCACATACCGTGACACTGAACTGGCAGACCCCTCCGGACGTTCCGGGCGTGAAAGTTGTCGGCTATAACGTGTACCGAAAGGAAACGACTGGAACACAGTTCACGCGCATCGCGACACGAGTTACCGGCTTGAGCTACGAAGACCGGCTCGTAACCAGCGGGAAAAATTATTCGTACGTGGTAACGTCGACGGATCAAGCCGGGCGCGAAAGCCGCTTTTCGGAGGAAGTGAAGGCGCAGGTTCCCTGATGCAGTTTGGTCTGGCCTGCTTGGACGCAGATGACACGAGTTTGCTCGGTGGTTCGAATTTTCGCAAACACCGCGTGCGACGCACTCTGAGGATAATCCTTGCGATTTCAGCCTGTGCGCTCACATGGTCTGCATTGCCTGTCGCATGCACTCCCACACGTTCAACGTGGAATCCGTGGCCGAAGGGTGAACATCGAACCTACACAACGGATTTCGCGCTCACGGAGAACCCTATCAACGAAAGCGGCACCTGGACGAACGGCAAGCTGGATGGCGTCGATTGGTCCGATGTGCGAACGACCGCCGGAATGGCGTTTGGAACGCAGCTTCCACCGACAGGGCCACCGTTCAATGACTCGGTAGCGCTGCTCAGGGGAGAATGGCTTCCGGACCAGATGGCGACCGGCATTGTTCATACCGTTCAACAGAAGAGCGGCAACACTTACGAGGAAGTAGAGTTGTGGCTGCGCGGGGCCATTTCGCAGCACGTGGCAACGGGATACGAAATCAACTTCCGTTGCCTCATGGGGCATGACAGCTATGTGCAACTCACATCCTGGGATGGTGCTCTGAACAAATTCACTCGTATCACTGCCACGACCGGCCCAGGAATTCGCGAAGGGGACATCGTGGCCGCCAGTATTGTAGGAAACACAGTTACCGTTTGGATCAACGGGATTCAAGTCCTGCAGGAGCGAGACCTCAAGAATCGGCACAGGACGGGCAGTCCCGGCATTGGTTTTTATTATCAGGGATCGGGTGGTAGCGACTTGGATTTCGGATTTACGAGTTTCGCGGCCTCCGATGAACTGCGGACGCCATTGTCACCCTTAAGCCTGTCGGCGTCAGTGCGGTGATGTTGAGACGACTTAAGACGATAGATATGTATTGCAGTCTGACCAGGCATAATTCATGCGCACTCTGAGCATCAGCCAGAATAACAACGATCCGCTGCAGATCCTGTGCGTCGGCGCGCATTCCGACGACATCGAGATCGGTTGCGGCGGAACGATCCTGCGGTTGCGGCAGCAATTTCCACAGTGCCAGCTCTATTGGATTGTATTCAGCGCGATTGGGGTGCGTGCGTCTGAGGCACAACGGGGCGCTCAATTGTTCGCTGGGCCTTCCTGCACGAAAGGACCAGTGCTGAAAGAGTTTCCGGACAGTTTCATGCCGTTTGTGGGCGCCGAGATAAAAGCCACGTTCGAGGAATTGAAAAAATCGGTTCAACCGGACTTAATCTTCACTCACACCCGCAAGGACGCACATCAGGATCACCGTTTGCTCTGTGAACTGACCTGGAACACGTTTCGAGACCATCTCATTCTTGAGTACGAGATCCCAAAATACGACGGTGATATCGGGCAGCCCAATACATTTGTGCCTCTCGAAGCCGAAGTGAGCCAGCAGAAAGCTCGTTTTGTCATGGAAGCTTTCCCATCACAACATGCGAAACGTTGGTTTGAGGAAAGCACTTTCCTGTCTTTGATGCGGCTGCGCGGGATGGAATGCAACGCTCCGAGCGGATATGCCGAGGCGTTCTATTGTCGGAAAGTAGTCCTGTAAATGTCCGTCAGATTGTTCACACCCGGCCACAGAATTGGCGCCGCGAGTCTTCGATGAAGGACCTCAAGCAGCGAACAGTCCGCGGAGGCTTTGCGAGACTTATAGCGCAGGGCGCGAACTTCTTCCTAAGGCTCGGCTCGCTGATGGTATTGGCCCGATTGCTTGGGCCCAACGAGTTCGGGTTGGTGGGAATGGTCACGGCCTTCACGGGCGTGTTGAGTTTATTTAGGGACTTTGGACTATCCTCAGCCGCAGTTCAGCGTGCTTCCGTCACCGACGAACAGGTGTCCACACTGTTCTGGATCAACCTGCTGGTGGGCGTGGTGCTGGCCATCCTGGCGCTCGCGATGGCTCCGGCAGTGGCGGCGTTTTATCATGAGCCGCGGCTGGTCGGAGTGACCGCTGTTCTGGCGGCAGGCTTCATATTCAACGCGGCTGGAGTTCAGCATTCCGCACTCCTGCAGCGGCAAATGAGGTTTACGGCGCTGGCTGTGATCAATACAGTCGGATTGCTCATTGGAACCGTGCTCGCTATCGGGGGAGCCGAAGCAGGTTATGGATATTGGTCTCTGGTCGCCATGACGGTAAGCGTCCCTCTGGTGACCACAATCGGTTGTTGGATCGCTACCGCGTGGATTCCAGGTTTGCCACACCGGCGGTCTGGAGTACTCTCCATGATGCGGTTCGGCAGCATCCTCACGCTGAACTGCCTGGTCGTCTACATCGCGAATAATATCGAGAAAGTATTGTTGGGACGCTTTTGGGGCGTGGACGCGCTTGGAATCTATGGGCGCGCCTATCAGTTTGCAAATATTCCCACCGATAATCTGAACGCAGCCGCGAGTGAAGTGGCTTTTTCCGCATTGTCCAGACTGCAGCATGATGCCAATCGCCTGAAGACGTATTTTTTGAAAGGCTACTCACTGGTATTGGCGATGACTTTGCCAATCACCATCGTATGCGCTTTTTTCTCTGACGACGTGATGTACGTGCTTCTCGGTCCGAAGTGGATGGCTACGTCGCCCATTTTTCGGCTGCTTGCACCCGCCATTGTTGTCTTCGCAATCGTGAATCCACTGGGTTGGTTGCTACCGGCTGTCGGGTTGGTCGGTAGAGGTTTGAAGATGGCGCTGGTTCTTGCGCCACTGATGGTGATTGGAATTCTGATCGGCCTGCATTACGGGCCACAAGGTGTCGCAGCGAGTTACTCCGCGGTGATGCTGATTTGGGTGGTTCCAGCAATTGCCTGGGCGGTGCAGGGAACTGTGATCCACGCCAAAGACATTTGGCTGAACGTCAGCCGCCCCTTCCTCGCCGCAATCCTTGGTTCTGCAATTGCCTTGGCAGTGCAAAAGTTTTATGGCCCACACCTGTCGCCATTGCCAAGATTAACTGCGAGCGCCGGGTTTGCGATTCTCATTTATCTCGTCGTTCTTCTGTATGGGATGGGGCAGAAATCTTTTTATGCCGATCTCGTAAAGACCTTCAGAGGGAAGTCTGTCGAAGGTGAAATGTTGGTTCCCGTCTAGTGGGAGTTAGGGCTGCACGATGGGAAAAATCGAGCAAGCGATCCTGCTGGAACCGATGGTTTACCTTGCGAACTTACGGAGAGATGCCGCAGTTTGGAATCCCATCGCTGGCGAGGCGGCCCGGTGGTGGCGCCAGCGAGCGAGAATGACGATGGTGGAAGATGGAAAGAATTGCCGTATCGAAGGTGAAGGGAGCGAACGGGCGCACATCGCTTATGCCACTCCTCACGCTGGACGACTCGAATACACGCTCGATCCAATTCAACCAGAGGAAAGCTTGCGCTCCAATCGCTTCGGAGTCTCCCCACTACGGGACGAGTTCTCGCTTCAACAACTGTCTGGTATTCCAGAATGCACTGCGCAGCGCTGTTCTGACTTGATACGCTCAATCGTGATGCCGCACCCTTCCAAGACTCTCGCCTGACACCGATTTCGGCTCGCCGAGGAATTTCTCACAGTGACAGTTTCTGGACCTCGCGAAACATGATTGTGATGTTGTCCGTCAAATGACAGGATTAAAAGAAAAAATAATTCGCGGTGGTGTGGCCAAAGTAGTGGCGCAGGGAACGACGTTTTGCTTGCGTCTGGGCTCGCTGATGATCCTCGCTCGCCTGCTGGATCCAAAAGACTTTGGACTGGTTGGGATGGTGACCGCCTTCACGGGGGTGTTGAACCTGTTCCGTGACTTCGGGCTCTCAGCGGCTGCTGTGCAGCGAGTAGAAGTCACCGAAGAGCAGGTGTCAACCTTGTTCTGGATCAACATTGCGGTAGGAGCAATCCTGACGCTGCTTGTTGTGGCGATGGCCCCGTTTATCGCCGCGTTCTACCACGAGCCGCGCCTGTTCTGGGTCACTGTCGTCCTGGCTTCTGTCTTCCTCATCAACGCTGCCGGAGTGCAGCACTCTGCGATGCTACAAAGGCAGATGCGTTTTACGATGATGGCGGGCATCGATGTCCTGGCCCTGGCCATCAGCGTAAGCATTGGAATTACACTCGCGCTCAAGGGCTTCCGGTACTGGGCTTTGGTGGCTACAGCGATGGTGCCGACAATCGTCACGACCACCTGCTTGTGGATCGCTTCGTCTTGGGTTCCCGGACGTCCGCAACGCAATACTGGCATGCGCTCCATGCTGCGCTTCGGCGGGACGCTCACGCTGAACGGACTCGTTGTCTATGCGGCCTACAATCTGGATAAAGTCCTCCTTGGCAGATGGTGGGGCGCGCAAGCGGTCGGACTCTACGGACGCGCCTACCAACTCATCACCATCCCAACCGAAAATTTGAATACGGCAGCGGGCGAGGTGGCATTTCCCGCGCTCTCGCGCGTACAAGGCGATTCAGCAAGGCTGAAACGCTATTTTCTGAAGGGCTACTCGCTCGTACTGGCCTTAACCGTCCCCATTACGATTGTGTGCGCGCTGTTTGCCAATGATCTCATCTCAGTCGTGCTCGGCGCCAAGTGGCATGATGCGATTCCAATTTTCCGGCTTCTCTCGCCCACTATCTTGATCCTGGCGTTAATCAATCCACTTATCTGGCTTGTGTTGTCGTTGGGCATGGTGGGGCGGAGCTTGCGGATCGGATTGGTGTATGCACCGATCGTGGTGCTGGGTTGCGTGGCTGGACTACCTTATGGTCCCACTGGCGTAGCCCTTGGATATTCGGCAGTTTTGACAGTGTGGTTCATCCCTCACATTGCCTGGGCTGTACACGGTACCGTAGTTTCGCTTAAAGACATTCTCCATACCGCGAGCCGGCCATTGCTGTCTGGTTTGACGGGCGCTGTGATCGCCTCTTCGCTGCAATTCTTTTATAAGGATCACATTTCTGCGCTCCCCAGGCTTCTAATAGGCGGCACCGTGCTACTCGGTGTTTACCTAGTCATGCTGCTCTACGTGATGGGCCAGAAGGAGTTCTACCTGGATTTGATCCGCGGAATGCAAGGCGGTTCGGCTGGAAAAGATGGGTTTTCGAATTCCGTCGACTCCAGCGGCGCGATTACTGAGATTCGACCATTGCGGTCGCTCGATCGGAGTTCCGACGAGCATGAGTCGAAGACTGACGTGCTGTTCATCGCATCGGACTACAAGCCCAACCCCGGGGGGATTGCCGCCTATCTTGACAGTCTAGCGAGAGGTCTCATTAACGAGGGCCACAAAGTCGGCGTTCTCGCGCTAGTCGAGCCAGGCCAGGAAGAGAAGCTTGCCTTCCTGGAGAACTACGAAGACTGGGTCACGCCTTTTGAGATTGCTTACGATCGGCGTCCCAAAAACTGGTTCGGCTACAATTGCGCGAGTATTCTCGAAATTGTGCGTTGCAAGAGTGTCGCGTCCCGAAAGCTACTGAACAAAACATTTTTCTTCCGGTCCTCTGCGGAATCGATTGATCGGCTTGATGGCGTACTGCGAGAGCTAAGTCCCGAAATGATCGTCTTGGGCCATTTAGACCTGAAATTTTATCCTTTCGTACTCCAGCTTCAAGAACAAGGCCGCCCTTACGGCATTCTCGCGCACGATTCAGAAATCTACCGGTTCGAAAAGGTCAATGACCGTGTCAGGCGTGGGATGATGATCAGGGGCGCGAAGTGGATCGCCGCGAACTCTCGTCATACGAAGTCGCTCGTTGAGGCATGGGGCATACCTCAAGACAAAGTGGTCATCGTTCACCCGCCCCTATCCGAAGAAGCAATCATGACGACGCCGGATCCGACGATGGCTCCCCCGAATGGAACCTACAGGCTGATCACGGTGAGTCGAATCGTGCCCAACAAGGGCATCGATGTTGTCTTACGAGCTTTGGCAATTTTGGAAGCACAGAACGTGCCGTTTCATTACGTGATAGCTGGTTCGGGTCCCGAGCGCGAATCATTGGAGGCACTGGCGTCTCAGTTGGGTTTGAGCGATCGAGTGGAGTTCGCAGGTTTTGTTGCCGAAGAGAAGAAATGGCCCCTCTTGTACGCGGCCGATTTGTTTGTGATGACATCGCGTGTCAATCCGATGGAGCAGCACGAGGGCTTCGGAATAGCTTTCCTGGAAGCGGCGGCGTGCGGTATCCCGTCGATCGGCTCTAACGCGGGTGGCATTCCGGACGCGGTGATTGATGGGGAAACCGGGATTCTGGTGGAACCTGACTCTGCGGCAAAGCTTGCGGAAGCGCTCCTGTACTTTTATCAAAATCCGGAGAAGCGGCGGGAAATGGGAAGACGCGCCAGGACCAGGGCGAGAACGCAATTTTCACCAAAATCGATAGCCAGCCAGTTCGAACAAAAAGTTTCTCTCCGCATCCCCAAGAGATTGCAGATGGATGCGGTCGTGCCTGCAGGTGTCTTTGATGCGGAGCCGCACCATAGAAGATCTTACGGCCATGGTGATGCAAGTGGCGGAGACATCCCGCTGACCACGAAAGCCCCAGGGAACCATTGAGAATTGTTCACGTAGTTGGCGCGCGCCCCAATTTCATGAAGGTCGGACCGGTGCTGCGCGCCTTAGCATTGCACCGAATGGTGGACCAGAGGTTGATTCATACGGGGCAACATTATGACGTCAACATGTCAGACGTTTTCTTTCGGGAGTTGGAAATTCCGGCTCCTGATATCAATCTCGCCGTAGGCTCAGGAACTCATGCGACGCAGACATCAGAAATCATGACTCGTATCGAACCGGTTCTTGCGAAAGCAAGGCCCGATTTGGTGCTTGTCTATGGTGATGTCAACTCGACTTTGTCCACCGCCCTGGTATGCGCGAAGCTGGGAATAAAATTAGGACATGTTGAAGCTGGACTTCGATCGTTTGATCGCACCATGCCCGAGGAGATCAACCGGCTCGTCACCGATCAGCTGTCTGATTTTCTCTTCACGCCCTCCGAAGACGGCGATATAAACCTCACACGGGAAGGTGTCGATACCAGCAAAATTTTTCGGGTCGGGAATGTCATGATCGACTCGCTCATCCGACTGCTCCCGTTCGCCGCGGACCGCGTCAAACCCGCTGTTCCGGAACGTTACGCCTTGGTCACGATGCACCGCCCTGCAAATGTAGATGACCTGGGAGCGCTGCGAGAAATTCTGGAGTCGTTGGTTGAATTAAGTCGAGACCTTACCATCATATTTCCCGTCCATCCTCGGACTCGCGAGCGGATTGCGGAATGCAACACCTCCTTAGCGGGAATCGAGTTACTCGGCCCTCTTCCGTACATCGATTTCTTGGGTTTGCAATCGCGCGCCACACTCGTGATCACAGACTCCGGCGGAATTCAAGAGGAGTCCACGTATCTTGGCATTCCGTGTATTACGTTGCGCGAGAATACGGAGCGCCCGGTGACGATTTCCAAGGGCACTAACGTTCTGGTGGGACGTGACCGAGATAAGTTGCGCGCAGAGGTGCAGCAGGTCCTGAACCGCGGCAGTAAGCGAGCGACCGTCCCCCCCTTGTGGGACGGCCATGCCGGGGAGCGCATCGCGGCCATACTTACCGATCCTCGGGTCAGCCAAATGTCACCTGCGTCTAGCTGCTGTGCGTAATCTTCGTGTCCACGCACGGATCGCGATGCGCGGCGGTCGCGTAAGGGTTAAAACAAATTTTCATGCCTGTTCCAACGCTTAATTCGCTGTTAGTGGCTCATAGGTCCACTGTTTTCCTGCTGGGGATGGTGCTCAGCATTTTTGTGGCACGCGCGTCGCTGGCAGCACTTTTTACCGCAGCGTTCGCGCAGGCTCAAAACTCCCACGTGTTGATGGTTCTGCCCGTTGTGATAAGCCTGTTGTGGCTTGAGTCGAAAAGTCGACACGCGAGCCTCACGCCGGCCCCTCTCCAGGGTGGTTCGTTGTTACTAAGTTCCCTTGCGATAAGTGCTTTCGGTTGGCGTTACTCGGTAGACTTGAATCCTTCCTATGGCTTGTCATTGCATGTGTTTGCGCTGGTTCTCGCTTGGATAGGGTTGATTGTCACATGCTACGGCAGTTCCACGTTACGTCAACATTCTTTTGCGCTGGCATTTTTGTTTTTGTTGGTGCCGATTCCGAGCACGATTCTTGACCGCCTAACGTATTTCCTTCAATACAGCTCAACGCTGGCGACCCACGCGCTTTTTGTCATCGCAGGAGTTCCAGTTACACGCGACGGATTTGTACTCTCGCTTCCCACGATCGAGATTGAAGTCGCGGCCCAATGCAGCGGCATACGCTCAAGCATGATGCTTTTCCTGACAACTCTCGTTCTAGCGCATCTTTTTTTGCATTCCCTCTGGAGACAGGCATTGTTATTCGTTTCTGTCATCGCAATCACGATCTTCAAGAACGCCCTGCGGATTTTCACTCTTTCGACACTCGCCGTATACGTTGATCCAATATGGCTGGATGGCGATCTGCATCACCGCTATGGTGGGAGCCTGTTCTTTGCCCTCGCGATTTGTTTGATTTTGGCTGTTGTCCGCGCGCTGCGTCGCTCCGAGCAGCGAAAAATGCCTGTGCACCCGAAATTTCGAGGTGACGTAAGGTCTAGCACTTTCGTGCCAGGTGATGTAAGTAGCAGATAGATATAGATATACAGTGCTTTACATCGGTTCGTATCCCACGTACAAAAAGACTATGAAACATAATTTGTACCGCCGTAAGGTTGGGCTGGGCGCGATCGTCCTGCTGTTCGCCATGACGGTTGCGGTCGTCCCTTCTTTTGCTCTCCCACACGGAAGCGTTGTGCGCGAGAAAATCAAGGAAAAGAAAAAGGAAAAGGAACGCAGGCAAGTCCCCGAGGGTGACATGCTGAGCATGCTCGGCTTGAGCTTGGGTGTTCTTACCTGTGGTTTCGTGGCTCGTCGTCGCGCCGTTCAACCGTAACCTAACTCCTTCCCCCATATTCTTAGGTCCACTGCAATCTATCCACGCGTTTGGCCCCGGCGCAATGCGCCGGCGGTCTGCTATTCTCCTTTTGGCCGCCCCTCTACTAGCGGTTTCCGTCCATGCCATCTGATCTCATTCTTGTGACCGGCGGCGCCGGCTTTATCGGCTCGAATTTTGTTCTTCGCTGGCTGGGCGAAGACTCATCGCGCCTTATCAATCTGGATAAGCTTACCTACGCGGGGAACCTGGTAAACCTCGAAGGCGTCAGCGCAAGCCCGCGGTATGCGTTTGTGCATGGCGATATTTGCGACCGATCGCTCGTTCGTCAGCTTTTCGAGAAGCACCAACCCCGGGCCGTGATCCATTTCGCGGCTGAGAGCCACGTTGATCGGTCGATCCAGGGCCCTGGCGATTTCATCCAGACCAATGTCGTTGGCACATTTTCCTTGCTCGAAGAAGCGCGCGCCTACTGGGCTGCGTTGTCGAGCGTTGAAAAGGACGCATTCCGCTTTCTCTACGTGTCAACAGACGAGGTCTACGGCTCATTGGGGCCCGCGGATCCTCCTTTCACAGAGAGCTCTACCTACGCGCCGAACAGCCCCTATTCCGCTTCCAAGGCAGGTGCTGACCATCTTGTGCGCGCGTACCACCACACCTACGGACTGCCAACGCTGACCACGAACTGTTCGAATAATTACGGTCCCTACCAATTTCCCGAGAAGCTCATCCCACTGGTCATTCTGCACGCCTTAACCGGCAAGCCGATCCCTATCTACGGCGATGGGCAGAATGTTCGCGACTGGCTTTACGTGGGTGACCATTGCGAAGCGATACAGCTTGTTCTCGCGCAGGGGCGCCCGGGGTCGGCTTACAACGTTGGCGGCTGGAACGAGCAGACAAACCTCGATATCGTTCGCAAGATTTGCAGTATCGTCGACGAGCTTCGGCCTGATAATTCTCTCGTGCCGCGCGAGAAACTGATCACCTTCGTGAAAGACCGGCCGGGACACGACCGCCGCTACGCAATGGACGCTCGAAAGATCCAGGCTGAACTGGGTTGGCGTCCGCGTGAGACGTTTTACACTGGAATTCGCAAAACGGTCGAGTGGTATCTGGCTAATCAGCAGTGGGTCACCCAGGTGACAACTGGCGCGTATCGCCAGTGGATGGCATCGCAATACTCGCTATAATCAACCACCACGACCGGCAAATGACCAACGGCACGAACAAAGCAGCCACCCACAAAGGCATCATTCTGGCTGGTGGATCGGGCACCCGGCTCTACCCGTTGACGCATGCGGTAGGGAAGAGTCTGCTGCCGATCTTTAACAAACCGCTGATTTATTACCCGCTCTGCACCTTGATGTTGGCCGGGATCCGGGAAATCCTGGTGATATCGACTGCGCAGGACGCTCCACGGATCGAGCAACTGCTTCACGATGGCGCTCGTCTTGGGCTGTCGATTCAATATGCCGTGCAGCCGAAACCGGAAGGCATCGCTCAGGCATTTCTTATCGGCGAAAAATTCATTGGCTCCTCCCGATGCGCCCTGGTTCTCGGCGACAATATTTTTTACGGACACGATCTCGCAAAGAGCTTACAAAACGCCGACCAGCAAGCAACAGGCGCCCGGATTTTTGCATACCCTGTGCAGGACCCCGAGCGCTATGGTGTTGTGGAGTTCGACTCCGCAGGCCGCGCTCTCAGCCTCGAGGAGAAGCCAAAGGTTCCGAAATCGAGGTATGTGGTAACCGGGCTTTATTTTTACGATGAGCACGTTGTGGAGATTGCGCGAGCACTCAAGCCCTCCGCTCGCGGCGAACTCGAAATCACTGATGTGAACCGCGAATACCTGAAGCGCCACCAACTCGAAGTGGAGGTTATGGGCCGCGGTATGGCATGGCTCGACACCGGCACTCACGACTCCATGATGGAGGCTTCGCTTTTCATCCAGGCAATCGAACGGCGGCAGGGGCTGATGGTTGCTTGTCCGGAAGAGATTGCATACCGCTGGGGCTACATTACGGCTCAACAGATCGAAGAAATGGGCAGTGCGATGAAAAACAGCGGATACGGAGACTATCTGCTGCAACTCCTGCGAGACAAAGTTTTCTAGTATCGCGATTGACGCATGAAAGCGATCCCGACCAAACTTGCCGGCGTTTTCATCCTTGAGCCTCGAGTCTTCAACGACCACCGCGGTTTTTTTCTTGAAAGCTACAACGAGCGCACCATGGCCGATCTCGGCATCACGGCGCGTTTCGTGCAGGACAATCATTCTTGTTCGGAATGCAACGTCCTGCGCGGTCTCCACTATCAACTCGAACACGCCCAGGGGAAGCTTGTGCGCGTGATAATCGGCGAGATCCTCGACGTGGCGGTGGACCTGAGACGCAGTTCCCCAACCTATGGAAAGTGGATCGCGGAGCGCTTGTCGGAAGAGAACAAGAGAATTCTATGGATACCTTCGGGATTCGCGCATGGTTTCCGCGTGCTCTCAGAAAAGGCGCACGTTTTGTACAAGACAACCGACTTCTACGACGCATCCGCAGAACGCACCCTCGCTTGGAACGACCCGGATCTGAATATCGATTGGCAACTTGATTCGCCCCCGATCCTCTCAGCCAAGGACGCTCGCGGAATGGCATTACGCGAAGCGCCAGCGTTTGAGTAGCGGAAGCACAGCCACCTTTCCTCGCTTCCGCTCATGTTCGTTTCTCCTCCCGCGACAAATCCTAGGCATCTCGTCTAGCGCTCGTGCGCCCTGCATCGGAGACCTTCCCCTCAGACTGTATAATTCTGCAGTTTTTGCGAACACGGATTTTGAAGCGAGAATCCGGTGAAGGAGACCGTCCAATCATGGATTTAAAGAGTCCTAGACTCAAGCTGGCCGTTGGTGTAACGGCGGTCGCTCTATTTTTCGGATTCTTCCTCTGGCATCGACTGTCGTCGCGGCGTTTGAGCGTTTTGCCAATGTCATTTAATCCGACCAGCAAGTGCGGCCCACTTGGCACGCAACGGACCTACAGCACTCATTTTCCATTCAGTGAAAATCCGATTTCTGAAAATGGCAGCTGGATGGTCAGCGGCGGAGATTTCTCGAACGTGAGAACGACGCCGGGGCTAGCGTTTGGAACACAATTGGGGACCAAGAAAGCCCCTGGAAAATACGACGACTCCACCGCGCTTCTGACAGGCAATTGGGGTCCCGACCAATTCGTACAAATCGTAGTCCATTATTCTGGAGCGCCCACCGAATCTGATTATGACGAAGTTGAAATCAGGCTTCGCAGCGCCCTAACGCCGAAATCGAATACCGGGTATGAAATCAACTGTCGTGTCGGCCGGCCTGGGCAAGACGGTTACATTCAGCTTGGAAAAATCGATGGGCCAATCGGCGACTTTCCGCCTTCCTTCGACGAAAAACACGGTGCCGAATACTTGTGCCGCGATGGAGACATCATCACCGCTACCGTCGTTGGCACCACTCTCAAGGCTTACATCAACGCGAGGCAGGTGCTTCAGGCAAACGACTCGACCTACGCCACCGGCGCACCCGGCATTGGTTTCTACCACGAAAAAACTCAGGCACAGAACAGCGACTTTGGAATATCAAGCGTGATTGCTTCCGATGCGGTGCCATGGGTCGGAGTTCCAACCTCCCCGTGCCAATGACGCCTTCAGACTTTTCCCATTGAGCCACTGCGAATCGACTCCACTTCTAGTGTGAGAGAGTTTGCTCGACGTGAGTTGCTTCCGATCTCGCCGGCGTGGTTGATATGTGGCTCGTTTCACCCGGCCGATCCCAATGCCATTTGTAGACGACGAATCCGTCGGCCCCTGGCACTGGTAGGGAGAGTTGCACGCGTTCGGCTCGAGCATCCGGAATGCCGTGGGCCATCCACTCCTCATAATATTTCGTGTACTTGTGCCCGCGACGAAGCACAACATAATCGACCTTCGCAGCGTCGAGGTAGGCCAGCGCCAACTCCCCCGTCGCATAAGGGAAGTAGACATGCTGTTCCGCATTGGCGTGATACGACAGCGGTAAGGTCAGGTCCATGATCCGAACATGGCGTCCTTGTTGACGCCCAATCCACTGACCCACTTCCTTATCGATGCGAAACGCTGGACTGCTGTCGTCGAACTCGTAGAGGGTCGTGGTTTCTTTGAAGGGACTCAGGATCGTGGCGAACCCGAGTATCGACGGCGCGATCCATTGGAGGGGCGTGGCCGCCAGCGTCCATCCTGCGGCCAGGCAGGATGCTTTCATCCACATGCCGATTTCGAAAAGGCCATTTGCTGCCCAAATCGAAAGCAGCGGCACAAAGATAAAGTAATACCGAGGGTCGCCCCACAGAACGAACAGCGTCGCCATGACTGGAGCGGCCGTAATCGCGATGAGAAACAATCGCAATGTTGCCTGCGGGCGGTGCCATGGCTGCGCGAAAATTCCCAACAATGCTAAAGCCGGGAAAAGCGGCGCTCCGAACCAGCCCGTCGCAAATTTTCGTAATAGACCTGAAGCGTTCGTACGGATCCCCTTCGCCACTAGGGGAGGAACATTCGCGATCTTAACTTTTGTTTCTCGGGCAATGTCGGCAAACGGACGCATCGCCGTTCCCGTTGGATTCAGATGGCCATCGATGCCATAAAACGCCCACTTGTCTTGCCATCGTTCCGGATATCCGCCGTCTGTGTTCGGAGCGGGAGAAGGCACATCATCCTGTCCTCCCGCCGATGTGTAAGGCATATCCGGTCTTTTTTCCGCAGCCAGCACTCGTCCGCCCGTGTACGAGAAAAGAATTGCGCTTTTCCCTTCGAGCGCCACCTTGCCAGTGGTCTTGTACAGGAAAATAACTTCCGGAAGTGCGATGATCAGAAAGACCGCAACCGCATAAGCGACCCGCGTGATCCTGGTTTTCGGCTGACCCTCAGTGGCCGCAAGAGCGAACAACATCGCGATCGCGAACCCGGCGAAAGCCTCTGCGCGCAAAAGATAACAAAACGCAAACGCGGCACCCGCCAGCATCCAGGCTCGGGCTGATGAGCTCTGCAGCGCCCGAATGCTCAGGTAGATTGCGGTCAGCAGGAAGGTGGCGTACGGCCCCTCCGAGTACACCATGAATGACAAGCGGAGCAACAGCGGATGCAGCATGATTAACAGAGCTGCGATGAAGCCAACCCGCCGGTTGAACAAACGAGCGGCGATGCCAAACGCCGGCAACGGAAGTAAACCACAAATGATGAGAGCAGCGACTCGTCCTGCCCATTCATAGTCGGGGGTAAAAAATGAGGCGGCGGCAATCAGGAGTGGAAACAGGGGATTGAATAAAACCTGGGGACCCGGTGAGACGAGACCTACGTAGCCGACGCCGCTGCGCAGATTCTGGGCTATTTTCGCGTATTCGGCGCCTTCTGACTCGATCGTTCCTGTTCCCCAATACGATAGGGCAGCCAGGCGCACGGCAAAACTTCCGACAACCAACAATGCGATCAGGAACCAAAAGTAACGAGGACGTTCGTTCATCTCGAATTTTCCTTGTACTCCGTAAGTTCGCCCGCCTTAGCCTGAGTTCGCGCTTCCCGGATAACTAGCTTCAAATTCGCGAAAACTGTAGCCGACTCGGGTCGCAACTGAAAAGTCCGGTGCTGGATTTTGCCGCACTAAGCTGATCACACTGTCGCTTCGGAAGGGAGTAGGCATCCCGGCCATCTCCAGGGTTTTCAACGCCAGCCAAATTGGCTGCCAAGGTAGCGGTATAAGCTTGATGCTCTTGTGCTGTGTGTCCGCCAGTCTGCGAAGCAGGTCCCGTAAGCGCCAACCTCGCGGGGAGGCGGCAACCATCGCTGCCGGACGGAAGTCCACTTCTCCACGGGCAATCTTCAGAACCAGGTCGCACAGATCATCTTCATGCACAAGATATTGAAGATAGTTTCCAGAGCCGATTAGCGGTACGACAGCGCTCTTGCTGACGGTTTGCTGAAGTGAACCAAACATTCCCCGAGAGCCGCGAGTTCCATACACCAGGCCCGATCGCACGACGAATGCTCCCAGGTCCGTTGCCACCTTCTCAATCTCCAGCTTCGCCTTGCCGTATAAAGAACTGCATCCATCGAACGCGCTGATCGAAGAAATGAAGATGATCCGATCGACTCCGCCCTCTTTTGCTGCAAGCAGAAGCCTCGATGAGCCGTCGACGTTGAAGCGGCGAATCTCTTCCCAAGTAACTGGCCGGAAGTCGTAAGCGCAGTGAATCAGAACTCGAACGTCATTGTCTCGAAAAAAACGCGCTTCGACGGGCGAATCGAGCTGAAAAGGTACGTGGATACGACCTTCGACCGGAGCATTTGGCCGGCGGGAAAGTTCGCAGATCGTCCAGCCGCGCTCCGCAAAATAGTCCGCAATGCGCGAACCCACATAACCCGCAGAACCTGTGATTGCGCAGCGTTGTCCCGTTGAATTCATCAGTATTCGCCGATCGCGCTGCCTATTCGGTGCGCATTCGCCATTACCGACAAAGTTATGGTTGTTGCGGGAATGCTCGGGAAGACGGTTGAATCGACCGCATGCACGCGCGCGAATCCGTGTGGCCTTCCGTAACGGTCGCTTTGGAGCGGACCAGGTGTTTCGCGCATCGGGAAGGTACCCCCGCTGTGAAACGATCTTCCCGGCTTACTGGCGCGTAACATCGGGCCGATCGGCATCCCGCGTAATAGACTGCTGCTCTTTCTTAGTTTCCGTACCACGTTTTTCAGAGTTAGATTGGTGCGTTCATTGGCGACAGGCGACAATTGGAGTGTGCTTAGCTCTGTTTCCCGGTTCTTGTGGAGCGCGATCTGAATTCGCGGAGAATACGCGGAAGGTAGATAACCCTGCAGCAATAACAGTCTATTGAGCAACAGATGTTGAGGTAACCCTGACCGAACCACCAGCGAGCCCAATAGTTTCTTCAAAGCGAGTGAATATAGTTCGTTGTACGTATAAACCTGAAGATGAACCGTCTGGTCGCACACCTCCGGATCTAATATCTCCAGAAAGCACTGGGCGAGTGTGTGCAAGCGTTCTTGCGCGGCATCCCGGGTGGCACCGTACTGCAGGAGTGGTAACAGAAAATAGCAGGAGTCTTGCAAGGTCACAGGCTGCTCATAGGCTTCCAGCGAATCGAGAAGGATCTTGGTTGTTGGCAAAACGCCGCAAGCCAGGAACACGCGCGACCCTTCGAATCGTAAAGGCTCGCCAGTTCGCACATCACGAGCCAGCAGCGTGATTCCGGGGGCTTGCTCAACAACGCGATCGACAACTGCTCCTTGATAATAAGTGAAATTTGGATTTTGGCGCAGGGCATCGACGGTGAAAGAACTGCTGTAGATCAGCCCGAACGGGCATCCATACATGCAGTTTCCGCAGTAACAGCAAGCCGGATTGCGGCTGGACCCGAATACCGCCAGACGTGACGCGCCATACCAAATACCACGATGGTTAAGCGTTTTAGCTGATCTCTCGAGAGCGTTCAAAAAGTCAGTCGCTTGCCGGCTCAACTGCAAAGTCTCTAGGGTCTCCGAGTAGAGAGGGAAAAGTTGGTCCAGCAGATCGTGACGCCCCGCCAGTGGCATGAACTCAAACACGGCGCGGTAATGGCGCGCCAGATCGTGCGCGCGGATTGGCCAGTCGCGGATGTCCTCGGCTCGGTACGGCAGAATGGCCGCTCCCCAGACCGTACTCAACCCGCCTTTCGCATAGGATGGGCGCATCTCAACGCCCTCCATCGCGAGCTTCCAATCAACACCGGGATCGCGATATGGGAAATCGGAGCCGTAGGAATACTTGAGCGGGATGCCTGAAACACCAGCAGAAGTTCCTTCTTTGAGGAACGCGAGATCGGCTGGTTGCCAGCCGTCCGCACCGATGATTTGAAGATTGAGGACTTTGCGGGCACGTTCCGGTTCAAGTTCGAGTCCCGGATCGATGAGAGTGACCCTCACTCCCTTCTGGAGCAACGCGGTTGCGCAGGAGACTCCAGCCGGCCCGGAACCCACAACATAAATCATGCTTTGAGAAGTACCAATCACCCGAGCGCGCCCTGCGTCTCTTCAGACCTGAAAAAAATAGTCAGCAATGTTTTCGAGCGGAAGAAGGGCCGCGTCGGTGACAATTCGCCGGAAGTTGTAAACGTATTCGTCGTTTTAGTTCTAGCGCACGGGTTGTTGTTGTGGCGGATTGGCCGCATCCTCGCGCAAGCCTCTTGTGAAAAACTCGCTGTCATTCACAGTCCGCCCACCCGGCCCGATTGCGGCCTGGGGTACAACGGCTGCCCCAGCTCCTGGAACCGTCGCATTCTTACGATTCAACCCGAGAACGCTCAAAAAGAAACTGGCGAGCATGACTTCGAAGCCGAGCGTTAACGACAGCACTGCTGGAATGACCAGTCGAAGGGAACGTTCCGGATCAAGTGTACCGAAGTGCGTTGCACCCCATGAACTCAAAGCGAAGATTGTCTCGCCCAATCCAATGATGATTAGCACAAATCCCGCCGCCAAGCCGGTTTCCAGCGTCACATGCCGGAACACGCGGTTTAGGTTCGGGTCATCGGGCAGCAAGCCTTCCGAAATGGCAAAAATTTTGGTGAAAAAGGCAAAAACGACCGATTGAAAACCAACCAATACGGCCATCGCCGCATAAAGCAATGTATTGACGTCAAAGCGGATTGAACCGACTGTTTGCGGTCCCGCCAACAGAAAGAGTCCAGCAATCGTGCCCAAGATCATCAGCGCAAGCCCTGGATAGAGAAACAACCAGCGCGGGCTGTAGAGCAAAAGAAAACGTAAATGTCGCCAGCCGTCGTGCCAGCTGCGCAGGTGCGGAGGACGATCACGGCCATCTGGTGAAAGCGTCGTCGGGACTTCATTGATGCGCATTTTGAACAGCGAGGCTTTGACCACCATCTCGCTGGCAAACTCCATTCCCGTCGTACGCAACCCCATGCGTTGGTACGCCTCTTTGCTGAACCCGCGCAGCCCGCAGTGAAAGTCTCCGCACGGTGCCTTGAAAAACAACCGCCCGATTCCAGTCAGCACAGGATTGCCTAAGTACCGGTGCAGCGGGTTCATGGCTCCAGGGCGGATACCACCACGGAAACGATTGCCCATCACCAGATCGTTGCCGGCGCGAAGCTGCTCGAGCAATCGTGGAATATGCCCGAAGTCGTAGCTGCAGTCGGAATCGCCCATTACCACATAGGTGCCATGAGCCGCATCAATTCCGCCCATCAGCGCGCTGCCATAGCCTCGACGTGGGATGGGCACAACTCGCGCGCCCATGCGCTCGGCGATCTGCTGGGATCCATCAGTACTCCCGTTATCTGCGACGATGATTTCCCCTGCGATTCCGTGTTGCTCAAACGTGGTTCGGATCTGTTCGATACAGGCCGGAAGGGTCCTGGATTCATTCAGGCAGGGCATTACCACGGACACTTCTGGAGTAGCGGGCATTGAGCCTTCCGGGGTTCGCAACGTCATGGAGATCGCTCTTTTCTTTAGCCCGGGGTACACCGGGATGGATCAGCATATTGCCATTGGGGGAGCATCGGCCCCGCGGGGTGGGGCGCACAGGCTTGGTGAATTTTCATCTGAAAAAGGCCGCCTGTCAAGGTGATCTGGTGGGCGGCGCTTTTTGCTTATTTCTTTCAACTTTGCCACCCGAAACCGGTCCGCGTCATCTCCACAATCGCTCGCCCGATCGCCAGTGAAGCCGTGGCCGCTGGTGACGGCACGTTGTAAACGTGCAGCATGTTCTTTGTTTGGACGAATTGGAAGTCATCAACCAGAGAACCATCCCGTTTGAGCGCCTGTGCCCTCACTCCGGACCCGTCCGCGACTAGATCTCGGCTCTGCACTTCCGGGACGAGTCGCTGGAGCGCCTGTACGAACGCGTTTTTGCTGAGCGAACGGTACATTTCTGCGGCTCCGTAACGCCAATACCTTCCTGCCAGCTTCCAGAAGCCCGGGAATGCCAACGTCCCAGCGGTATCCCGGACGCTGATCTGCGTCCAGCGGTACCCCTCTCTTTTGAACGCCAGGACGGCGTTGGGACCGGCGTCCACACCGCCGTGAATTCGCTGCGTGAAATGCACGCCTAGAAAAGGGAACCGTGGATCCGGTACGGGATAGATCAGCGATCGCACGAGATATTCTTTTTCTGGAATGAGATCGTAGTACTCGCCGCGGAAGGGCACGATAGCGACCTCAGGACGCTCGCCCGCAAGCCGACTCACGCGATCGCTGTGCAGTCCCGAGCAGTTGATCACGTAGCGCGTTTGAAAAGCCCCTTTGCCGGTTTCGACAATCGTTTCGTCTTTAAGATTACTAATTCCGATGACCTCGCTTCCTGTACTTACCGTTCCGCCGCCAGCTGCAATCAGGTCTGCATATTTTTCACAGACTGCTACATAGTCTGCGATTCCCGTGGAAGGAACGTGCAAGGCCGCGATACCGCTGCAGTGAGGTTCGATTTCTCGCAACTGCTCCCGATTTAACAGGCGCACTCCAGCGAGGCCATTCTCTTTCGCGCGATCAAGCAGCGTGTTGAGTCTTGAGATCTCGTCGTCGCCTGTTGCTACGATTACCTTTCCGCAGACTCGATGCTTGATTCCGTGCTCACGACAAAAGGCAACCATCTCCGCCGCGCCTTCGACACATAGCTTGGCCTTGAGCGATCCGGGCTTGTAGTAAATTCCGGAGTGGATTACGCCACTGTTATGGCCGCTTTGATGGCGAGCCACGCGATCTTCTTTTTCGACCACCAGCAACCGCAGCTTCGGAAAGGCACGGACCATGTGCATCGCCACTGAAAGTCCTACGATGCCACCGCCAATTACGACCACGTCGAAACTCTGAGCCGGCACTTCGTCAGTGTACAAGGGGGCCGCAACCCTTCCATCTCTGATAGGAAGCTGCCAGCCCTGCGCGCGCAACCCCGGCGCATTTGCTAGTATTGCCCCGGGCGGAGGTCCTTATGTCCCGCAATGTTCGATGTGGATTGATCCAGGCCAGCAACGCAATTGGAACAGACAGTTCGTTACCCAAGATCAAGAAGGCGATGATCGACAAGCACGTCAAGCTCATCGAACAGGCCGCCCGAAAGAAAGTCCAGATCCTTTGCTTGCAGGAACTGTTTTATGGTCCGTATTTTTGCGCCGAGCAAAATGCAAAATGGTATGAGCTGACCGAGCCCGTTCCCGATGGTCCTACGACCAAGCTTATGCAGAAGCTGGCGGCAAAACACCGAATGGCGATCGTTGTCCCGGTTTACGAAGAGCATATGCCGGGCGTGTACTTCAACACGGCCGCCGTCATCGACGCGGATGGCGAGTATCTGGGAAAGTATCGCAAGCATCACATCCCGCACTGCCATCCGGGCTTCTGGGAAAAGTTTTATTTCACGCCGGGCGACTTGGGATATCCGACTTTCCAGACCAAGTTCGCGCGCATCGGCGTCTACATCTGCTACGACCGCCACTTTCCTGAAGGCGCTCGCGCGCTCGGCCTGAATGGGGCCGAAATTGTATTCAATCCCTCCGCGACCGTGGCGGGTCTATCTGAATACCTCTGGGAACTCGAGCAACCCGCGCATGCCGTGGCCAACGGGTATTTCGTCGGCGCAATTAACCGAGTCGGCACGGAGAAGCCGTGGAGCATCGGCGAATTTTATGGAAAGAGCTATTTCTGCAATCCGCGCGGCAAGATCGTGGCGCAAGCGAGCCGCGATAAAGATGAGTTGCTGGTCGCGGACCTCGATCTCGATATGATTGCCGAAGTGCGTAAAGTCTGGCAGTTTTTCCGCGATCGCCGTCCTGAGACCTATGCTTCGCTGACCGTGCAGTCGAATGGGTAGATGTGAACTGGCAGACCGTGACGCCGCCCAACTGCACGGAAGTTTCAGAATGATGTATGGGCCGCGAAGAACCAGCGTGCGGATCATCAAAAATTATGACATCCACCCCCGCTGAGATCAGGTCTCGAATCCAATCGAGCCCGCTTTACAACGCCGACCTTGCGCCAACGACTCCTGATCACCGCACCTGGGGCACGTACAACTATGCGGCCTTGTGGGTCTCGATGTCGGTCAACATCTTGACCTACATGCTGGCGGCAAGCCTGATCCAGGGAGGCATGAACTGGAAGCAGGCGGTCGCAACGGTGTTCGTTGGCAACACCATTGTCCTGCTGCCCATGTTGTTGAACTCCCATCCGGGGGCAAAGTACGGAATTCCATTTCCCGTCTTGGCCCGCGCCTCTTTCGGAGTACTCGGCGCGAACGTGGCCGCAGTCCTTCGCGCCCTGGTGGCCTGCGGATGGTTCGGCATCCAGACCTGGATCGGAGGCGAAGCGATCAGCACCCTGATTGCAACTCTCGCTCCCGGCTGGAAACAATTCCCGCATTCCACCGCGATTTGCTTCATGGTGTTCTGGCTGATCAATCTCGCCGTGATCCTCAAAGGAATCGAGTACATCCGTTTTCTGCAAGGCGTGAGTGCGCCAGTGTTGCTCGGTGTTGGATTGCTCCTTCTGGGCTGGGCCTACCACACCGCAGGCGGATTCGGACCCATGCTCGCCGCTCCGTCACGCTTCACAAGCCTTCCTGATTTCCTGAAGTTTCTCGTGCCAGCGCTTAACGCAACAGTGGGATTCTGGGCCACCGTTTCCTTGAATATTCCGGACTTCACCCGATTCGCGCGCAGCAACCGCGAGCAAGCGATTGGCCAGGCCCTCGCGCTGCCCGCCACCATGACTCTTTATTCGCTGATTGGGATACTAGTGACGTCAGCGACGGTCGTAATCTACGGCACGGCCATCTGGGATCCCGTCGCATTGCTGAGCCGCTTCAACTCTCCCATCGCTGTCGTCATTTCGCTCTTTGCAATTTTGCTGGCGACCCTCAACGTGAACATTGGAGCCAACGTCGTCTCCCCGGCCAACGACTTTTCTAATCTTTGGCCGCGGAAAATCAGTTTTCGCGTGGGCGGCGTGATGACCTGCTTTATGGGAATTGCCCTAATGCCGTGGAAGCTGCTGGCCGACTACGGCACGTTCATATTTGGATGGCTTGGTGGTTATGCCGCGTTTCTCGGGCCGGTGGCGGGAATCATGATCTGCGATTACTTCGTAATTCGCCGCCGCGTGCTCTTTCTCGAAGACCTCTACTTGCGCGGCGGCGTCTACGAATACACTCGCGGGTTCAATTGGCGCGCCATCGCAGCACTGGCCGCTGGCGCAGGTATGGCGCTGATCGGCCTCGTCGTTCCCTCCTTGCGGGTGCTATACGACTATTCCTGGTTCGTGGGGTTTGCGGTGGCGTTTGTCGCCTACAATGGATTGATGAAGACAGGCGAACGCAGAGAAGCTAGGGTAGGCTAGCCAACTGGACTCCTAATGAATTGTCATCCCTCGCTCGTTCTCGCCTTTGGCTAGGAACGGCTGGCATGACAACCACCGAGTGCAAACTAGCGAGCAAGCGCTGACGGAACCGCTCAACGATATTTCGGCAATACATCCTTGCGGTATGTCTCCACTGTCTGCTCCTCATCCCCGCACATCAAATAAATATTGAACTGCGTCACGCCGGCAGCCGCGAGTGTTCGCAGCTTTTTGAGATGTGCTTCGGCGGGACCGACCAGGCAGAAACGGTCGATTACTTCGTCGGAGACAAAATCGGCGTTGCTGCTGCCGACTTCGCAGTGGTGGAGATAGTCGTACTCGCCCTTGGTGCGGATATATGACGTCAGGGCGGGCGGCAGTTCTTCCGGCTTATATCGCGAAACGAGATCCACAACGTGGTTCGACACTAAGGCCGGAAACCAGCGCACACGATCGCGCGCCACTCTAAGATCGTCGGAGACCCAGACGGGCGCCGCCGCCATCACTTCAATTTTCTTGAAATCTCTACCCGCCGACTCGGCTCCCTTCCTCACAAATCCCAAACACCACTGGATCAGGTCAGGATCGGCGAACTGGAGAATGACGCCGTCGCCGATGCGCCCGGCAAGATCGAGAACTTTAGGGCCGTATCCGGCAACCCACACGGGCGGAACGCTACCACTAGCCCAGGTCAACTGTGCCTCCCGGCCTTCGTAGTCGATCTTCTCGCCAGACGTGAGCGCGCGGAAATCGGCAATGGCTTGTTCGAGCGTGGCCGAGGTTACAGGCTTTTTGCCGAGCACGCGCCGCGAGCTGTCACCGCGGCCGATGCCGAGCTGCATGCGCCCGCCGGAGATCAGGTTGAGCGTGGCGAACAGGCTCGAGGTGACTGTGATGTCGCGTACGGCAGGATTCGTTACGCACGGCCCGAGCTTCATCTCCTTGGTGTTGGCCGCCATCAGCGCGAGCATGGGGTAGGGCTCAAGCCACAGGACGTGGGAATCGAAGATCCAACCGTAGTCGAAGCCCGCCGCTTCGGCCTGGCGTGTGAGCGCGACAATGCGCTCGGGCGGCATGTCGGGTTTAAAGGTAATGCCGAAGTGCATGGGACTCCTTCAATTATTGATTGCTGAGTTTTGATAGTTGATTGGAAACCTGATTCGAGAGCAACAATTCAACGATAATCCGGGAGCAAGTCGACATCTCCCAAGGGTGCGGCAGTTTAGCATAGAATTTCTCGTCGTTTCGCTTGGAGGACAGTCAATGGGTTTTGACACAATTATCGCCAACGGACGCGTGGTTACGGCCACCGACAACAGCCTGGCCGACGTCGCCATCGTCGATGGCAAGATCAGCGCTATCGGCAAAGATCTTCCGCGGCAGAACGCCTCCCGCATTATCGACGCGGCAGGGAAGTACGTTTTGCCCGGTGGCATCGATGTCCATACCCACCTCGACATGCCCTTCGGCGGAACGACCAGCGCGGACGATTTTGAGACCGGCACCCGCGCCGCCGCGTTCGGCGGCACAACGACGCTCATCGATTTCGCGATCCAGTACAAAGGCCAAACTCTACGTACGGCATTCGACGCTTGGATGCAGAAGGCTTCCGGCAAGGCTGTCTGCGATTATTCCTTTCATTGCATCATCACCGACCTGGCCGATGCCCAGCTAAGCGAAATGAACGCGCTGGTACGCGAAGGCGTTTCCAGCTTCAAGCTCTTCATGGCCTACCCCGGCGTGTTCATGCTCGACGATGCCAGCATCTTTAAGGCCTTGCAGACCACCTCGAAAAATGGCGGGCTAGTCTGCATGCACGCCGAAAACGGCGGCGCCATTGACGTGATCGTTCAGCAGGCTCTGGCTGAAGGAAAAAGAGCGCCCAAGTATCACGCCCTTACGCGTCCCACAACCGCGGAAGCGGAAGCCGTTTCGCGCGCGATCGCTTTGGCGGAAATGGCCGGCGCTCCTGTCTACATCGTTCACTTGAGCTGCAATGACGCGCTCGAGAAAGTCCGCGAAGCGCGCGATCGTGGCTTGCCCGTCTACGCGGAGACTTGCCCGCAATATCTCTATCTCTCACTGGACAATTTCGATGCGCCCGGCTTCGAGGGTGCTAAGTATGTCTTCACTCCGCCGCTGCGTGAAAAGTGGCATCAGGAAAAGCTCTGGAACGGACTCAAACGCGATCACCTGCAAGTCGTATCCACCGATCACTGTCCGTTCTGCTTCAAAGAACAAAAGGAACTGGGCAAGGACGACTTCACAAAGATCCCCAACGGAGGCCCGGGCGTCGAACATCGCATGAGCCTGATTTATTCCGGAGGAGTCGCCCAGGGCCGCTTCAGCGTGAGCCGTTTTGTTGAATTGGTGTCCACCACTCCCGCGAAACTGTTTGGCCTTTATCCGCGCAAGGGCACCATCGCAATCGGCAGTGATGCAGACCTGGTCATCTTCGACCCCGAACGCAAACACACCATCAGCGCTGCTACCCATCACATGCGTGTCGACTATTCCATGTTCGAGGGAATCCAGGTGACGGGGATGCCGGAAGTCGTCCTGTCGCGAGGACAAGTAGTCGTAGAAAACGACAAATTCATGGGAAAGGCTGGACAAGGGGAGTTTTTGAAACGCTCCACTTATGCCCAGCCCTGAGGAATAATCCAATCCGCCGCACTATGGCGATGGAATGATTGCCTTCACCTGATTCGAGAACCCGCTCTCCGTCCCACCACCATCAACGGCAGTCACGACGTAAAAGTAGGTTTTACCGGCAGCGACATTGGCGTCGCCAAAAGCGGTGCTCGATTCAAGTGAAGAATTGATTTTATTGTACGGACCGCCCGTCGTTGTGCCGCGGTACACGTTGTACCCGACGACAGCTCCCGATGAACTCGGGTTCCACGCCAGGCCTACGCTGTGCGCAGAAGCGGAAGCACCGCTTCCGGTAAGCGATTCCGATACCGTCGATCCGGATCCTGTTGTGAACTTCAGGTTCGCGGTCGCGGTGCCACTGGCGCCCGGTTTGAAAACGACCGTGAAGGACTTGCTCTGTCCCGCAGCCAGCGACAGCGGGTATGCAATACCCGACACCGCAAATTCGCTTGTGCTGACAGCGCTAGACGTTACCTTTACGCTTGCTCCGCCTGCCGTCAGCGTGGCTGTCATACTCTTCTGAGTTCCGACTGTGACGGCGCCGAAGTTCAGCGTGGTGGGCGATAAGGAGAGCGAACCGGTAGTACCGCCGGTCCCGGCGAGGTTTACCGTGGTGGTCGTAGCACTGCTTGTGACCTTAATGCTTCCAGTCACCGCTCCAGCAGCCTTGGGCCCGAATTTTGTCGTGAAGGTGATGCTCTGCCCGGCGTTTAACGTCAGCGGCAAGTTTAACCCCGAGAAACTGAACGCAGCTCCGCTCAACGATGCGGACATCAGCTTCACGCTCGTGCCACGACCGTTCTTGATCGTGACCAGTTGCGTTGCGCTGCTGCCCACCGGCACGGTTCCAAAGTTGACCGCCGTCGGAGTCGCCGACAAACTGCCACCGCTGCCACCTTTGCCGGTGACCCGGACCGCCAGCCCGATCCAGGACTTGTCATTCTCCACCAGGATCGTGCCGTCCACCGATGAAGCCGATGCCGGCTTGAACAACACGGTCATCGATTTCGTCGCACCCGCCGCCAGAGTGTGGGGCAACGCAGGGCTCGTCACCTGAAACCCCGGCGCCATCTTGTTGTAGCGCGTGATTTTGAGCTGGCGCGAGCCGCTGTTCTTCAGCGTTAACGATAACTTCTTCGATGTGCCGATGGGGACGTCGCCAAACGTCAGATAGCAAGGACTGCACTTCAGCTGCTGGCTTGTAGCGGTTTGTGCGCTCGCGGAATGGGCTGAAAACAGACCCATCGCGATAATGGACGCCCAGACAATGGCCCGGTGTCGATGAATGCGGGGGAAGGAAAAATTCATGACGTTGCTAGTGTTCCCGATTTGGGACTACCAGCGAACGTCACAGTTGTTCATCGCGCCAATCGAGGGTATGCAAACCTCTGAGTATTTGCGTGATCGACCCGCAACTCAGCGCTGCCGCGAAATTTACGGCGACGGCACCACGGCTTTCGCCTCGTTCGAGTAGCTACTCTCGGTGCCCGAACCATCGACGGCTGTTACCACGTAGAAGTACGTGTTGCCGGCAGCGACTGTGGTATCGGTGAACGTGGTGTCGACATTCAAGGACGAGTTGACCTTCGTGTACGGACCACCGGTCTTGGTGCCGCGATAGACGTTGTAACCAACGATCCCTGAGCCCGTGCTGGCAGTCCAGGAAAGATCGACGCTGTGGGGCGCTGGAGCAGTCCCGCTCCCGCTCAGCGACTGTGAGGCCGTGTTTGAGGCGTTACTCGCGAAGGTGATGACGCCCGACGACGCCCCGCTCGCAGCTGGCGTAAACGTCACGGTGAACGAAGCACTCCCGCCCGCGGCGATCGTTGCCGGGAAGGTAATGCCGGAGATTTTGAATTCCGGGTTGTCCGAAGTCACACCCGTGACCTGCACGGATGATCCAGTCGCGCTCAACGTACCTGTCTTAGAAGTGCTCGACCCGACGACCACGCTTCCGAAGCTCTGGCTGGCAGGTGATGCTGCCAATTGGCCCGGAGCCGTGCCGGTGCCCGACAAAGCGACCGTCAGCGATGGGTTTGAAGCGTTCGACGTCAGAGTCAGATTTCCGCTGGCACTGCCCGACGCGCTCGGCGAAAACACGACCGAGAAAGTGACACTCTGTCCAGCTGTCAAAGTCGTCGGCAAGGACAGGCCGCTGACCGAGAACGCAGCCGAAGTCGAACTGGCTCCCGTGACGGTTATGCTCGACCCGCCATTGTTGGTCAAAGTTTCGGACTTCGTGCTGCTGTTTCCCACTTGAATGCTGCCAAACGACAAGCTGGTCGGGCTGGCGGCCGCGGTCCCAGGTGTAACTCCAGTCCCGCTCAACGGAATGTTTAGCGTGGGATTCGATCCATCCGAAGTGATGGTCACTCCGCCAGTCGCATTGCCGCCCGTCGTCGGCGCAAATTTCACGCTGAAGCTGACGCTTTGTCCCGCATTCAATGTGACCGGCAACGCCAATCCGCTCATGCTAAAGCCGGTGCCGGAAGCACTCGCTGCCGTGATCTTGAGACTGGATCCGCCAGAATTCGTAAGCGTTTGCGTAAGAGACTGGTTATTGCCAACCTGCACGCTGCCGAAACTCAAAGTGGAAGGGGTGGCTGCGACTGCGCCATCCGCAGTGCCATTGCCACTCAGGGGAATATTGAGTGTGGGATTCGATCCGTCTGACGTGATGGTCACGTTGCCGGTTGCGCTGCCGGTTGCCGTTGGCGCAAACTTCACGCTGAAGCTGACGCTTTGTCCCGCGTTCAGTGTGACAGGCAATGCCAATCCGCTCATGCTAAATCCGCTGCCGGAAGCACTCGCGGCAGTAATCTTAAGGCTTGATCCGCCGGAGTTCGTAAGCGTTTCGGCCGTGGTCTGATTGTTGCCGACCACGACGCTGCCAAAGTTCACACTGGAGGGATTCGCAGTCAATGAACCATCCGCGGCGCCATCGCCGCTAAGCGGGATCGCGAGAGTGGGGTTCGATCCATCCGAAGTGATGGTCACGTTTCCAGCGGCGCTGCCAGTTACGGTTGGCGCAAACTTGACACTGAAACTAACGCTTTGTCCCACGCTCAATGTGACGGGCAACGCCAATCCGCTCATGCTGAATCCGCTGCCGGAAGCACTCGCGGCAGTAATCTTGAGGCTGGTTCCGCCAGAGTTGGTAAGCGTTTCGGTGGTGGTCTGATTGGTGCCGACCACCACGCTGCCAAAGTTCACGCTCGATGGACTGGCCGTCAATGCGCCGTCTGCGACGCCGTTGCCGCTAAGCGGAATCGTCAGCGTCGGATTCGAACCGTCGGAAGTGATCGTCAGGTCTCCGGTCGCATTACCCGTCGCGCCTGCTGCGAACTTCACGCTGAAGCTTGCTGTTTGTCCCGGCCCTAAGGTCGTTGGCAGTGCCAAGCCGCTGAGACTGAAACCTGCGCCCGAGGCGGCGGCTGCCGTGATTTTCAAATTGGAGCCGCCCGAATTCGTCAGCGTCTCCGTCACCGTCTGGTTTCCACCCACAACGACAGTGCCAAAATTAATGGTCGAAGGCGTTGCCGATAACGCGCCATCAGCCACTCCGGATCCCGCTAACGCGATCGACAGGTTCGGATTCGATCCGTCCGAAGCGACCGCAATGCTGCCCGATGCGCTACCCGTGGCGGTAGGTTTGAACCTCACGCTGAAACTCGCGCTCTGCCCCGCACTCAGCGTCGCCGGAAGCGTAAGTCCGCTGATCGAGAATTGCGCGCCCGTAACGTTTGCCGCTGAAATCGTGAGACTGCTTCCACCTGAGTTCGTAAGCGTTTCGGTTACAGTCTGTGTGACGCCCACTTGCACGCTGCCAAAATTCACGCTAGCGGGACTCACTGTCAGTCCACCGTCCGCAACGCCAGTACCGGTTGCCGAAATCGTCAGAGGGGAATTGGAGGCATCGGAGTTGACTTTGAATGAACCCGTCTGCGATCCAGTGGTTGTTGGCGAGAACCTTGCATTGAAAGCAACCGTCTGACCCGGTTCGAGAACGATCGGAGCACTTACTCCGTTCAACGCAAATCCGGTTCCCGATGCGACGATCGAAGAAATGTTCAGAGTTGAGCTTCCGGAGTTCGACAACACTTCCTGAATGACTCCGGTCGTCCCGGTTTGCACGCTGCCGAAACTCAGGCTGCTGTGGCTCGCAGCGATGGTGCTTGGAGTTGCTCCCGTTCCCATCAGGTTCAATGTCATCGGCTCGGTCGCGTCGGTGCTGACAGACAGAGTTCCCGCCTGCGTGCCGGTGCTCTTGGGAGTGAACTTCACCGTGAACGTCGCACTCTGCCCAGGGGCCAGAGTGGCGGGCAGAGAAATTCCCGTCACGCTATAGCTGCTGGAGGATGAACTGATCTGCAGGATCGTGATGTTGTTCGTTGCAATCGCAGCGCCGATCACGCTGGCCTGCGACATCGCGGCCGAAGAGTTGGTAATCGTCTCTGTGAAAGTCTTCGTCTTGCCGACGGCCACGCTGCCGAACGTCACTGAGCTCTGAGTGAACGAGAGGCTGGGGCCCGCGGAGGTGCCTGGCGTGCTCATACCGGAACATCCGGTCATTGCCGCCACTGCCAGTAACGTGATGCCTAAAGCGGCCTTAACTCGAAGACCGAACACTTGCACGTTACGACCTCGCTGCGCCGTTTCTGATCGGCGGAATTTGCGTGCACCATTCCCGCCGGGCCAACGAAATCTGCACTCAGTTCGGGGGAATGCAACAACGATTGTGGACTACAAGAAGTGCTTAAGGCAGGTCACCGAAGTACATGTGGGGCAGGGACTTCGGGTACTTTAGGAGGTGTCCATTCGTATCGTGGGCGGCCGTCTTTCGGGGTAAAAATCTGTTTCTGGTTAGACCGCGGTTGCGCACCGCCCTGAAACCCTAGTCCAGCACGGAAATCATGGCCGTCAGAACACAAAATAGCAGCCGATTACCTTGGTTTGGCGCTCGCGACTGTGTCGGCTGCGGGCATCGGGCCTGTAGGATTGGTGACCATGGTGACTCCTCCCGGACCGCGTCGCGTCGCATTGGCCCGCGCTCTCTCGAAGAAAGGCTTTTGCTCGCGCTCCCAGGCGGCCGAGTTGATTCGCACCGGACGCGTTTCCGTCAACGGCCTTCCCCGGCTCGATCCGGAAAGGCGCATCGATCTCGACCGCGACCACATTCGAGTGGATGAGTCCCCGCTTGCGGCCGCGCCTCTCGCCTACTTCATGCTGAACAAGCCGCGAGGCGTTGTCACTACCGCCTCCGACGAAAAAGGACGTCCAACGGTTCTCGATCTTCTCCCCACAAAATCGCGCTGGCTCGCGCCGGTTGGCCGGCTCGACAAAGCAAGCGAGGGTCTACTGCTCCTCACCAACGATTCGGAGTGGGCGGCCCGCATTCTTGATCCCGCCAGCCATCTTGAAAAGACGTACCACGTTCAGATCGCGCGTCGGGCCGACGACGATTTACGGAAAGACGACCTCCTGCAAAAAATTCAAACCGGCGTACGTTCCGGCAACACGCTCTTACGCGTCAAATCCGTGAACTTTGTTCGCACCGGCACGAAGAATTCATGGCTGGAGATTCGGCTCGACGACGGGAAGAACCGGCAGATACGACGCATCTTTGAAGGATTGGATATTGAAGTTCTGCGTCTGATTCGCATCGCCATTGGCCCGCTCGTTTTGGGCGACTTGCCAAAAGGAATGGCCCGCGAATTGACGGCCGCGGAGAAAAGATCCCTCGATCGCTCTCTCGACCGTGATCATCCCTCACGGTAACAATTCAGGAACACGACCCGCAGAACACAGGCCCGCTGCACTATTCGGTCACAGCGTCCGCGGGCTAAGTGGTATTATCCCCAGCGATCGACCTTATATGACCTCGCCCTACGGATTGCAGGTTACCGAAAGCTGCCTGATCTGTAAGTTGCGAAATTCCAGTTTTTTTTGCAACTTGCCAAAACCCGCTCTCGAGGCCCTCGAAAAGATTAAGTTCGCCAGTGCGTTCCCGCAAGCCGCTGTCTTGTTTGTGGAAGGTCAGGCTCCGCGCGGTGTGTACATCGTCTGTTCGGGCCGCGTAAAACTCTCGACCACGTCGCGCGACGGAAAGACTCTAATCCTTCGCATTGCCCAAAGCGGCGAGGTCCTCGGCTTGCATGCGGCCGTGGCGGGAAGCCCTTACGAACTGACGGCTGAGACAATGCAGCCTTGCCAGCTTGATTTCATCAAACGCGAAGACTTTCTGAAATTTCTGCAGAACCACTCGGAAGCATGCCTCCACGCCGCGCAGCATCTCAGCCATAATTGCCAGAGCGCTTACGAGATGATTCGCTCGCTTGGCCTGTCGCATTCGGTTTCTGAAAAGGTGGCTCGTCTCCTCCTCGAGTGGGCATCCGACGGCGACAACACGAAAGATGGAATTCGAATCAAAATCGCGCTGACACACGAAGAAATCGCTCAGCTCATCGGCACCTCGCGTGAAACCGTGACCCGAGTCCTCGGCGAATTCCGCGACAAGAAAGTAGCTCAGCTGCAGGGGTCCACCCTGATGATCCGAGACAAAGCTGCCCTTGAACGGCTCGTCGGCAGCTAGCCTGCGAGCTGCCGTACTTCTCTGAACTACGTCCCTTTGGTAAACCTCGAAAATTACCGCGGTTACTTTACGCCGCTGTACGCACGGCATAGGCTTCGCTTCATGAAGCTCAATGCCCTGCTGGTTAGTCGAGATTCGCATTCGCTGCAGCTCCTCTGTGCGGCGCTCGACGAGCGCAAGGTCGGCCAGGAAGTCTGTTCATCTGTTCCGGACGCGCTGCAACTCCTGGCTCTCCAGTTTTATTCCGCACTCGTCGTGGATTTCGACTTGCCCGGAGCGCAGCATGTGGTCCACATGGCGCGCATGGCGCCTCCTGCGCGCCGGCCGGTCGTGTTTGCATTGCTCAGCCTTCGCGCCAACATCGCGGAAACGTTTCAGTGCGGCGCCAACTTCATCATTTACAAACCTGTGGTCCACGAGCAGGTCTCGCGCTCGCTGCGTGCCGGATGCGCTTTTATGCGCGCGGACCGGCGCCGTTCAACGCGCCACCACGCACAATCCCTCGTGTATTTGCGGTTTGGTGATCTTTGTCCCACGCCTGCCCTGGTACTCGATCTGAACCAGCGGGGCTTGTCGGTGCAGGCCGCGGAACCTCTGCCCCCGACTCGCATTCCACTACGCTTCATGCTGCCCGGCACAGAGTTTCTGATCGAAGGTCGCGGCGACGTGATCTGGGCTGACGACAGTGGGCGCGCGGGAATCCTGTTTACAGAATTGCCCGCATCTTCTCGCAGCCAGCTGAAGCAGTGGGTTGGGAAACGCGAAAAAAAGCAGTCGCGAACTTCCATGCCGCCGCGTGCGGTGAGGGCGCGCGCGACCTCTGCGCGTCCCTCCTAGCGGCGCCTTTCCGGATCGCGCCCGTCACCACATGCTAGACTCCACTTTCTTGCATGTCGGATCTCACGCGCCTGTCTGCCGCCGAAATGGCGGATCGTATCCGCCGCAAATCGATCTCCCCGGTCGAACTTATTCGCGCCCACTTTGAACGGATTCACGACTTCAATCCCCGCCTGAACGCATTCGTTGCTCTTGACGAAGAGCGCGTCAACATTCAGGCGCAACTCGCCGAATCTGCCGTAATGCGCGAAGAACCTCTCGGCGCATTGCACGGCGTCCCCATAAGTATCAAGAGTTCAATTGATGTCGAAGGCCTGCGCTGTGAAGCCGGAACACTCTTGCGAAAAGGGAACATTGCTACCGCCGACGCTCCTCTCGTGTCGCGCCTCCGCGCGGCGGGTGCGATCGTCCTCGGCGTCACCAACACTCCCGAACTCCTCATGGCTTGGGAGACCGACAATCTGCTTTACGGCCGCACCAACAATCCCTGGGACCTCACGCGCACGGCAGGCGGTTCGAGCGGAGGGGAATCGGCGGCGATTGCGGCAGGCCTGTCAGCAGGGGGCGTGGGCAGCGACGGCGGCGGATCGATACGTGTTCCCGCGCATTTCACGGGCATCTGCGGGCTCAAGCCGACGCCGGGTCGCGTTCCGTCCACGGGACACTTTCCCGCATCGGGTGGCCCGTTCGCTTTCCTGGGCGTCGTTGGGCCGATGGCGCGTACGATCGCGGACATCCAGTTGCTGTTCGAAGCTATGGCTGGGCCGGACGATGGCGACCCTAGTTCCGCACCGGTCGCTATACGCCCGGTCGACGACGATCAACTCAAAAAGATTCGCGTGGGGTGGTTTGAGGACGATGGCCGCACGCCCGTCACTCCCGAAACGCGAAACGGGATCCGAGTTGCCGCTCGTCACCTTGAAACCGCAGGCCTGCCTGTCGCACCCTTCCGACCGGATGGCCTTGAAACCGCTCGCCATCTCTGGTGGCAGTTCTTCGGAATTGCGGGCGGCATGTTGCTTGGGCCCATGCTCGAGGGACATGAGCCGGACATCAGTCCAGTGCTGAAGGAATTCAATGACTGGGTGGCTCAGGAGCCGCGTCACACCGGAGACAGCTTGCTGGCCACCTGGATGGGCCGCGATGAACTGCGATCGAAAATCCTTTCCCAGATGAAGGCATTTCCGGTCCTGCTCTGTCCCGTGGCTGCCATTCCTGCGTTCCATCACCGCGAACGCGAGTGGGTTGTCGAAGGCAAGAAAGTTAAGTATCTCGACGCGTGGAGTTACACCGAGTGGTTCAATCTGCTTGGCTTTCCTGCGGCAGTCGTCCCAATGGGTGAATCACCGGAAGGTCTGCCTATCGGTGTGCAGATCGTAGGCCGTCCATGGGAAGAAGAAATGGTGTTGGCAGTTGCGCGACGTCTCGAAGAACAACGCGGCCCGTTTCCGTCTCCGCCGCCACTCGCATAAAATCGGTAGCGTCGGCGACCCACGCGTAGCGCCGGCGACTCGCCGGCCAAGAACAACTTAAGTAGCTAGCGCTCTGCACTCGCTTCTAAGCCTTCAGACGCTCTAGAAACGAATGATCCACCCTGCCGTCACGTCGTACTGCTGCAGAAAATGTCCGTTCGACGTCGAGTAGCAAACGCCCCACCACCTGCACCAGTTCCCATCCTGGGTCCCATACAAAAATGTCGGTGAATATCGCGCCGTGAACCGGACTCCCATGTGCGGCGTCAGAAAATATTTCACTCCGCCACCCACGCCATAAGACACCCGCCAGTCCTGGTCGCCGCCCGCGGACAACTTCGTTCCCCCCGCGCCCGCAAGAATGAACGGGCGCAACTTTCTCTCCTTCTCGAAAAAGTTGAACACCAGGTTTCCCTGGTATTGGTCGATGTTGACGCCGACGTGCTGCCCGCTGTTGCCCCCCGAGATCAGTCGTCCCACCGCCACCGTCGGCTGACGGTTCCACATGAACTCGATGCCCAAGTTGTCCGACAGATTGGCGCCTGCCGTCGCGCCGTAAACCAGGCTGCCGTCGAAACTGATTTTCGAGAAATTGAGGCTCGAGACACACGTGTTTGTGCACTGAACTGGAAAATTCCCGCCCGTCTTGACGCCCACGAACGGCTGCAGTTCGAACCGTCCTTGCCCCCACGCCACGATCCCGCAACACACGATCAGGGCCACCACCACAGGCACTCTTCTCAACATGAATCATTCCTCAATTCGATCGGCGGTCAACGCATGCGCCAAGTTTTGTAGGATGCGTAAGCCCTCCATCTTACTGCCTGCTCAAGCCAATGCACACAGCGGCACACTGGCGCCCCACATCGCGCGCAACAGATCGATGTCACTGCGTCCAAAGTGATCGCTAGTCTTTTTATACTATTACTGATTCCGCAACCCGGACGGTACACTCGATTGCCTCGGTTTTCTCGATGTGGGGATCGAGCCAAGCTTTTGTGTCCCATGCCGAACCGCGTTCCTACTCAGCGATTTCTCCGTATTCTGATTGCGTTCCTCACGGCATCGGCGATCTACCTCTACGCATTTCCGCAGGCCAATGTTCTCTACGCCGTCGTCGTGCTATTCCATGCGCTAGCCGGAACGATAGCCGCCATCTTCTTGCTGCTTGGCTTGTGGCGCGCGCTTCGAAGCGGTACCCCGCTGGCCGCCATCGGCTGGATCCTGCTAACGCTTGGTGCCGCCATCGGTGTTGCGTTGATCCCGCTGGGGACTTCACGCAACCACTGGAACTTGTTGTACGCGCATTTGGCGCTGTCTTTTCTCGGTGTTGCCTTCCTGTTCGCCAGCCTTGCTCGGGAGCGTGGATGGTTTGGCCGCCGCGCGCTCGCACAAGTCGCCGTGCCTTTGCTGGCTCTGGCGGTAGCCATGCCGATCGGCCGCTATCTGCGCGAACACCGCTGGCAGAATCACGCGAATAACCGCATCGAAAACCCTCTCCTGCCCCCGGCCACCATGGATGGCGAAGGCGACGGCCCCAAGGGTTTATTTTTCCCCAGCTCGGCCCAGGTCTACGGCACCCGAAAAATCCCGAGCAGCTACTTCATGGAATCGGAATCGTGCAAGCGCTGCCACGAGGATGTCTACAACCAGTGGTACAGCTCCGCGCATCACTTCTCGTCGTTCAATAACCAGTGGTATCGCAAGTCAATCGAGTACATGCAGGATGTGGTCGGCACCAAGCCCTCCAAGTGGTGCGGCGGATGCCATGATCCCGCGGTTCTTTACAGCGGATTAATGGACACTCCCATCAAAGAAATCGTGCATCGTCCCGAGGCGCAGGCGGGTCTGGGCTGCATGATGTGCCATTCCATCGTGGAAGTGAAAAGCACGATGGGACAGGGCGACTTCCTCCTCGACTATCCCAAGCTCCATGAACTTGCGGCCAGCAAGGACCCAGTCACGCGCACCTTGCACGACTTCCTGATCAAGCTTAATCCTGAGCCGCATCGTCGGGCATTCCTCAAGCCCTTCATGAAGGAGCAGACCGCCGAGTTTTGCTCATCCTGCCACAAGGTTCACCTCGATGTGCCCGTGAACAGCTATCGCTGGATTCGCGGCTTCAATGAGTATGACAACTGGCAGGCGAGCGGCGTCTCAGGGCAGGGCGCGCGGTCGTTCTACTATCCGCCGAAATCGCAGCAATGCGCCGACTGTCACATGCCGCTTGAGCCTTCCAAGGATTTTGGCAACGTGAACGGCACTGTGCACTCGCACCGTTTCCCCGGCGCCAATACGGCGCTCCCAACGGCGAACGAAGACCCCGTACAGCTCAAGGCGACCGAAGATTTCCTGAAGAACGGCATCATGAGCGTGGACATTTTCGCCGTGTCCCCCGCGCGCGAAGTGAAGCAGGGTGCGCAGTCGCAAACGGAGATGGCCACTACCTTCGCAGTCGGCGAAGAGGCCGAAGCTAAGGTCACGTCGGCAGCCTCCGGGCCGGCGGTCCCAATCACGGCGCCTTTGAACCGCGTTAACGCTACCGTGCGTCGCGGCGACACCGTGCGCGTCGATGTGGTGGTTCGCACGAAAAAGATTGGCCACTTTTTTCCCGGCGGCACCGTCGATGCCTACGATACCTGGCTCGAACTCAAAGGCACCGACGAAAAAGGACAAACCGTCTTCTGGAGCGGCATGACCGAAAACGGCGGCAAGGGTCCGGTCGAGAAGGGTGCGCACTTCTACCGCTCGCTGCAGGTCGATGGACACGGCAACCCGATCAACAAGCGCAATGCGTGGGCCACGCGGGCCGTTGTCTATGTTCGATTAATCCCGCCCGGAGCGGCTGACACCGTCCACTACCGCATGCGCGTTCCAGACAATGCCGGCAACAAGATCACGCTGCAGGCGCGCATGCTCTATCGCAAGTTTTCCTGGTGGGGGACGCAGTTCTCATTCGTCGGCATGCCCGATCCGGACAGCAAAGCTGAGGTCGCACACTCCTTCGACGATCGCCCATTCGTTTTCACTGGCTCGCTGCAAGGCGTTTCGGCCAAGCAGGAAAAAGTTCCCGACGTGCCAATCGTGACCGTCGCTTCGAATGAGATCGCCCTCAACGTCGCGGCTCGAGGCTCAGTGGTCCCGGAGCCGAAGACCGTCCTCGCAAAAGAAGATTGGCAACGCTGGAACGATTACGGCATCGGCCTCTTTCTGCAAGGAGACTTGAAAGCCGCAGCCGCCGCATTTCAGAAAGTGACCGAAGTTGCGCCCGAGAATCCCGACGGTTGGGTCAACATCGGCCGCTCCGCCGTCCAGGAAGGCGATATGGAACGGGCGCGCACGGTCGTTGGGAAAGCTCTCGAGTTGAATCCGAACCTCGCGCGTGCACATTTCTTCTACGCGCGCGTTCTGCGTAACGACGGAAATTACGACGGAGCCGCCGAACACCTTCGCAAGGTCCTGGCGCAGTATCCGCGTGATCGCGTTGCCCTAAACGATCTGGGCCGCGTGCTCTTCCTGCAGAGGAAATACAAAGAGTCCATCGACACGCTGCAGGGCGTTCTCGCTGTCGATCCCGAAGACCTGCAAGCCCACTACAACCTCATGCTCGCTTATCGAGGCATGGGTGATGAGAAGTCAGCGCGCGAGCACGAGCTTCGCTATCTACGCTTCAAAATGGACGAATCATCGCAGACGATCACCGGCCCATACCGGCTGAAGAATCCCGAAGACAACAATGAGCGACAGACGATTCATGAGCACGTGTCGGTGCCGCTGAACGTTACGAAAACCTCGTTGGCGAAATCGCGCGATGCCGGCAGCAACAGTCAGGCAAAGAAATCGGAGACGAAAGCGCTAACCGTCCCCGGGGGCAACAATTGAGCGAATTTCACTCCCAACAATTCACCACAGAGCCACAGAGTCACAGAGAAACAGCTGGAGGATGTGCTTCAAGACTTCTCCGTGCCTCCGTGTCTCCGTGGTGGGTTTTGTTTTTTCTGACGCTATTTGCCCAAGCCCAGACCATCAACTTCCGCGACATCACCACCCAAGCCGGACTGCGCTTCACGCACAATAACGGAGCCTTCGGCAAAAAGTGGCTTCCGGAAACAATGGGCCCGGGTTGCGCGTTCATCGATTACGACAACGACGGCTACCCCGACATCCTGCTCGTCAACGGCACCGATTTCCCCGGACATCCCAAGAACGGCGTCTCCACGCCGCACCTCTTCCACAACAACGGCAACGGCACGTTCACCGATGTCACCGCGAAGTCCGGACTTGCGGTCCCGCTCTACGGCTTCGGAGCGGCCATCGGCGACTACGACAATGACGGCCACGATGACATCTACATCAGCGCTCTCGGCCAGTCGCACTTGTTTCACAACAACGGCAACGGCACCTTCACCGATGTCACCAAGGCCGCCGGCTTCTGGGGACCGAACGAATTTTCCACCAGCGCCGCCTGGGTCGACTACGATCGCGACGGCAAACTCGATCTGGTCGTCGCCAATTACGTGCAGTGGTCGGTCCAGGGCGACATTTACTGCACGCTCGATGGCACGAACAAATCCTATTGCACGCCGGAATCCTACAAGGGATCGTCCGCCCGCCTGTGGCACAACCTCGGCGGCGGCAAGTTTGAAGACGCGACCGCGAAGGCAAACTTCTTTGACAACACCTCGAAGAGCCTCGGCGTCGCGATCCTCGACTACAACGCCGACGGTTGGCCCGACATCCTGATCGCCAACGACACGCAGCCAAACAAGCTGTATCTCAACAAAGCCAACGGGACGTTCGAAGAGCGCGCAGTTTCTGCAGGCATCGCCTTCAGCGAAGATGGCGTGGCCCGCGCCGGCATGGGAGTCGATGCCGCCGACTACGACCGCTCTGGCCGTGCGAGCATCATCATCACCAATTTCTCGAACCAGATGCTCTCGCTCTACCACAACGAAGGCAACGGCCTGTTCGTCGACGAAGCCCCGCGTTCGGAAGTCGGCCGCGCCAGCCTGATCACTCTTGGCTTCGGCTGTTTCTTTTTCGATTACGACAACGACGGATGGCTCGACATCCTGGTCGCCGACGGCCACATAGAAAACGAAATCGAGAAAGTGCAGAAACGCGTGGCCTACGCCGAACCGCCTCACTTGTTTCGCAATCTGGGCGGTGGCAAGTTTGAAGAAGCCACGCAGAAGGTCGGTCCAGCATTCGCGACCCCCAGAGTCGCCCGCGGCGCAGCCTACGCCGACATCGACAACGACGGCGCTCTCGACATCCTCATGACCACCAATGCCGGACGCCCCTGGCTCTTCCGCAACGAGGGCGCGACCAACAAAAGCCTGCGCGTGAAACTGATCGGCACAAAGTCGAACCGCGACGGCATCGGCACGATCGTGAAAGTCGTCGCCGGAAAAGATCACCAGTCCCACATGCTGCGCTCGGGCTCAAGCTACCTGTCGCAAAGCGAACTCGTGTTGACCTTCGGCCTGGGATCGCAGTCGAAAGCCGACTCAATCGAGGTCTACTGGCCGAGCGGCGCCGTCGACAAGCTGGCGAACATTAACGCCGGCCAGACCGTGACCGTCGAGGAAGGGAAGGGAACCGTAAACTCTCGCCCCTACGGCACCGCGAAGCCATCCGCCCCAAGCGCGGTCCGAGCGAAGTAGGTTTCTTTGCGGAAGCAAGTTTCCGTCAAGAAGCAGGTTTCTTCGCGCCCTTTGCGCCACCTCCGCGATCTTTGCGGTTAAAGCTACTCTGCGTCCTCAGCGGATCTCTACGGTAAAAAGCTCTTCCCTCGTGTCCATTGCGACTCAGGCGTTTTTGATGCGGTTGAAATCCAACGCCAGGAAACGCCTGGCATTTTCCCACCACTCAAAGATTTCCCGTGTGCTCTCCCTTGCCCTCTGTGGTGAAAGCCGTTCTCGAATTATGATGGAACAACAATGCGCCGCATCGCCGTTGCCGTCTCGCTAGCCGTCGCTGCCATCCTGATGCTCGCCGCGGCCCCTCAGTCTGCCAAGCCTGACCCGAACGAAGCCGCACGCCTCAATAATCTCGGCGTCGCTTACATGAACCAGCAGCTGTTCGAAAAAGGACTGCACGCCTTCGAGCAGTCCGCCGCTGCCGATCCGAAATTTCAAACGGCCGGCATCAACCGTGGCATTGCGCTGGTCAACCTGCAGCGCGTAGACGAAGCGAAGCCAATCCTCGAAGACGCCGCCAAGCGCGATCCGAAAGATCCGCACGTCTGGTACAACCTCGGCCTGCTGTACAAGAATTCCGAAGGCCCGCAGTTGGCGATCGACGCCTTCCGCCACGTCACCGAGATCGACCCCGACGATGCCGACACCTGGTACTTCCTCGGCACCACGTACGCGCAACTGAAGCAGTTTCCGCAAGCCATCGACGCTTTCGAGGACGCACTGAAAATCGATCCGCTGCACGCCTCGGCGGAGTTCGGACTCTCCCGTGCCCTCCAGCAATCAGGAGACACAACGAAGTCGCGCGAACACCTCGTGAAGTTTCAGCACATCACGCGAGAGAAGCTCGGATCGCCCATCAGCCTCGCATACGGCGAGCAGGGAAAGTATTCGCGCGCAGAAGAATCGCCGTCGGTCGTAGAGAAGGCTCTGCCGCAGACTCAGGTGAAGTTCGCGGACGTAACCAAGAGAGCGGAAATCGAGTCTCGACCTCAGCCCGTCACCCAGTACGAAACGCCTTCCTATAAGCCCGGCTCGGGGGCATGTTTCATCGATTACGACAATGACGGCAAGATTGACATTTTCCTGGCCGACAATGGCTCGCAACGCGGAATGTCACTCTTTCACAATCTGGGCAGCGGAAGATTCGAGGATGTCACGAAGCAGGCTGGTCTCGATCCTGAGATTCACGGCAGAGGCTGCACCGTCGGAGACTACGATAACGATGGATTTCCCGATCTCGCCGTGGCGGGCGACTTCATTTATCTCTTTCACAACGAGAAGAACGGCAAGTTTGCGCAAGTAGCAGGGGATCCCAGCATCGTCGGTGCGCAACCTCCAGCCGGCATTGTCAGCCCGAACGAAGGCACTGCGCGGAGCCGCTGGTTGGGCTTGAGCTTCGTTGACTACGATCACGACGGCGATCTGGATCTGTTCGTTACTCGCACTCTCGGTGTAATCGTTCACTCGAATGGCCAACAGTACGAGGAGGAATCTTTCCAGCCCGCGTACATGTGGCGCAACAATGGGAATGGCACCTTCACCCAAGCCACCGGAACGATCGGTGTGAATCAGGCGATCGCGATCAACGGTGTCGGCACTGACTACAACAATGACCGTGCCATAGATCTCGTTGTAACCCACTCGATGTCTGGTCCGACGATATTCGAAAATCCGCGCGAAGGTAAATTTCCTGACAAAAAACCATGGTCCTCGCGCATGATCACCCCGACTCTCGGAGTGGCTGTCCTCGATTTCGATCACGACGGCTGGATGGATCTCGTATTCACCCACTTTGGTGTGCCGGCTCTAACCCTCTGGCGCAACAACCAGGGCAAGGTCTTCGATCAAGTTCCACTGCCACAAGTCAACTGGGTCCGCGCCTTCGGCGTCGCCGCCTTCGACTACGACAACGACGGATGGGTCGACCTCATCGCCGTCGGCGAAACCAAAGACGGCAAGGGCGAAGTAAAGCTCTTCCGCAACCTCGGTCCCGAAGGATGGAAAGACGTATCCGCCGACGTCGGCCTCGACAAGATCGCGCTCAAAGACCCGCGCGCCATCATCACCGGCGACTACGACAACGACGGCGCCGTCGATCTCCTCATCACACAGAACCACGGCCCCGCGCTTCTTCTCCGCAACGAAGGCGGAAACAAAAACAACTGGCTGCGCCTGAACCTCAAGGGCCTGAACGACAACAAGTCGGCCATCGGCACCAAGGTCGAAGTCTTCTCCGGCGCTAATCGTCAGAAATTCGAGATCTACGGATCATCCGGCTATCTTGGCCAGAACTCGCCCTACCTCACCGTCGGCCTCGGCCAGGCCAAGCAGGCCGACATCGTGCGCATGTTGTGGCCGACCGGTGTGCTGCAGGACGAAATTGAAATCGCCGGAAACAAAATGCAGGAGTTCACCGAGATTGACCGGCGCGGCTCCTCCTGCCCCACTCTGTTCGTATGGGACGGCACGCACTACGAACTGGTCGGCGACCTGCTCGGCGCGGGTGTCGTCGGGCATTGGGTGGGAACAGAGAACGGCAAAGTCGAGCGCAACATTCCGCGTCCGACCGAATACATCAAAGTCGATCGCCGCATGATGCAACTGAAGGACGGCCGTTATAGCTTCCGCTTGATGGAACCAATGGAAGAGGTCGTCTACCTTGACCAGGTGCGCCTGCTCGCCGTCGACCATCCGGCAAATGTCGATGTCTATCCTGACGAGCGTTTCGCCAGCAATCCGCCGTATCCACCATTCAAAGTCGTGACCAGCCGCGATGCGCGCCCGCCCGCGGGAGCCTGGGATGAACACGGCCACGACCTGCTGCCCGATCTGCACGCCCAAAAATATGTTGGCGACTTCGAAGTCCTGCCCTTCAAAGGATTCACCAAGCCGCACAGCCTCGAACTCGATCTGGGCGAAAATTACGATGGCGGGCCCCTGCGCCTGCTACTCCATGGAGAGATCGAATACTTCACGGCCACCGGCATGTATGCCGCCGACCAGGCAGGACTCAAGCCCATCGCGCCATACGTCGAAGCGCAGGACGCCCGAGGAAATTGGAAGCGCGTGGTTGACGACATGGGCTTTCCCGCCGGACTTCCGCGCACCATGACCGCCGACCTGACCGGAAAACTGCCGAAAGGTACGCGGCGCATCCGCATCTCGACCAACCTGCAGATCTACTGGAACTCGATCCTCATCGATCGCACGCCGCAAACTGCATCCGTCAAGCTCACGCCCGTCACACTCGAAACCGCCAACCTCCATTTCCACGGATACCCGCGGCAAATCGAAAACCAGCCGCCCGGCAACGTCCAGTATCGTTACGAAGAAGTCAGCCGCACCGGTCCCTACGCTCGCCAGGCCGGAACGTACACGCGCTACGGCGACGTCAAGCCGCTGCTGTCTTCAAACGATGATCGGTTTGCAGTTTTCGGGTCCGGCGAAGGCGTTGCGCTCGCGTTCGATCCCGCTTCGTTGCCGCCGCTGCCAAAAGGCTGGACGCGCGATTATTTCTTCCACGCCGAGGGCTATGAAAAAGACATGGATTTCTACGCCGCGGAAGGGAACACGGTCGAACCCTTGCCGTTCCGCGCAATGGGAACGTATCCGTATCTAGGCAAGCGCTACCCGCTCGACACCGCGCACATGAACTACCTGCTCGAATACAACACGCGCACCCTATCCGGCAACGAACCGAGCGGCTATTGGTACAACTTTATTGAGCCTGGGCAAAAATAGATTCGGCGTCAGTTTGCGCCTGCGCTAAATAACGCGTCGCGCGGCTGCGCTGAGAAAAAAGCTGGATCCTCCTAGCCGGGTTCAAAAAAGAATGCGTCATCCCGAAGACCGCGCGTCCTCTCCAGCGCGGCGAGGGATCTGGCGCGGATCTCCTCAGAATCCGAACAAGCGACAGAGTCGCCGATTAACTCTTGGCCACTACTGCCGGGTACTCATACACCCCGCGCCCGCTCTTCCTGCCCAACCGCCCGTCCCGCACATACTGCACCAGCAACTCCGACGGACGAAACTTCTCTCCCAGCGTCCGGTGCAGGTATTCCAGAATATTCAGCCGAGTATCGAGTCCCACCAGGTCCACCAACTCGAACGGCCCCATCGGATGATTCAGCCCGAGCTTCAGTGCCTTGTCGATGTCCTCGGCAGACGCGATCCCTTCCTCGAGCATGTGAAATGCTTCATTCCCGATCATCGCGTTGATCCGGCTGGTGATGAATCCCGGCGACTCTTTGATCACCACCACTTCTTTCCCCATGCGCCGGCCCACCTCGACTGCCGTGGCGAGCGTGTCCTCATCGGTCTCGAGAGCGCGCACCACCTCAATCAGCTTCATTTTGTGTACAGGATTGAAGAAATGCATGCCGACGATCTTGGGTGCGCGGTACGTTACGCTCGCGATCTCGGTCAGGCTGAGCGATGACGTATTCGAAGCCAGGATCGTCGCCGGGCGGCACACCTTGTCGAGGATGGTGAAGATCTCGATCTTCGATTCCAACTCTTCCGGAACGGCTTCGATCACGAGGTCGGCCTGCCGTGCCGCTTCATCCACCGAACCGGCATACTCCAGCCTCTCCCGCGCCGAAGTCGCCTCCTGCGCAGAAACCTTCCCTAACGTGACTGCCTTGTCCAGGTTGTCGCGGATTTCCGACTCTGCTCGTCGCAGGGCATTCGGAAGGATGTCCTCGAGGATGGTGCGATAACCGCCCATGGCGGCCGCCTGCGCGATCCCGCGGCCCATGATGCCCGCGCCGATGACCGCAATGGTCCTGACCTCCGCCACTACTTGCTGACCGCCCGCTCGAGCGACTCCACGACCGACGACAGGCTGGGCTCCGACTTGTGGATGTATTCCGCCAGCCGCTTCCGCTCCTCCGCGGTCATGGTCGGAAGGCTCGAGTTGATGCGGCGCAGTGTGGCCGCGATGTCATCCACATAGTTCATCAGGCGAATCAGTTCCCCGGTTGCCGGCATCGGTGCACTCCTCGAAAGTCTGGTTGCGGAAGGCCCGCCTGCTCAGTGACACGAGAACGCACAGGCCAACTCTCCATTGTCAATCGGTCTGCAAATTTAGTAAAGTCGCACCGCCCCGGCGATCTCGCCCGCGTAGAACCTCCTCCCTCGAGCACGACCCTGAAAGCGGTGGCCATGTTCCATCCCTTCTGGTCTGGAGGGCCGCCAATCGGACGAGCAACTCTTCAGCATTCAAATCCATCGAACTCCGAGGTTCTGCGTTATGAAGCGTAAATTTTCGGAGAATGCGGCACTCATTGTCGCGATGGTTGTCTTCCTTGCGCTGGCACTCCATTCGGCTGCCGCGGCGCCCGTGATCGCCCTTCAACCATTCGTTAGCGGATTGACCAGCCCCGTCGATTTGCAGCCCTCGCGCGACGGCACGGGGCGATTGTTCGTAGTCGAACAGGGTGGCATCATCCGCGTCATCAAGGCCGGCAAGCTACTCGCCACGCCATTTCTCAATCTAACGAACATCGTTCATTCCGGAGGCGAGGAAGGGCTTCTTGGCCTCGCGTTTCATCCAGCCTACAAAACCAATGGGCGTTTTTTCGTGAACTACACGCGCGTCGTATCGGGCCAGCACCAGACCATCATTGCGGAATACCATGTATCTTCGACGAATAAAGACGTCGCCGACCCGACTGGCGCAATCCTGCTCAAAGTCAATCAGCCGTTCGATAATCACAAGGGCGGTCAACTCGTCTTCGGTCCCGACGGTTATCTCTACATCGGGCTTGGCGATGGCGGAGACCAAGGCGATCCCTTGAAAAATGGGCAGAAGCTCTCGACCCTGCTCGGCAAGATGCTGCGTATCGATGTCGACTCCGGCGCGCCATACAAAATTCCGCCGACCAATCCGTTCATTGGACGAACCGGTGTCAAGCCGGAGATCTGGGCTTACGGTTTTCGCAACCCCTGGCGCTTTTCCTTCGATCTTCAGTCGAAGAAACTCTACATCGGCGACGTTGGCCAGGACGCTTACGAAGAAATCGATATTGGAACCATTGGCGGCAATTTCGGTTGGAACGTCATGGAAGGCGCCCACTGCTACCCCATCGGTTCTACGTGTAACCAGTCAGGGAAAATTCTTCCCATCGCCGAAGTCCCTCATCCCGAGGCCGAAGCCATCATCGGCGGATTCGTCTATCGCAGCACCGTGATTTCCGGGCTCTCCGGCTACTACGTGTTCGGCGACTTCATCACGGGAACCATTTGGGGCCTGAAGCAGGTTTCGGGCACATGGCAACGAACCACTCTGCTCTCTACGGGCCGCGCCATCAGCGCTTTTGGACGCGACGCCTCGGGGACGCTTTACGTCATCGACTATTTGAACGGGGCCATTTTAAAGATCGTGCAGGGCTAATCCCTCTCCGGACCGCCTTGCACGCCGGCTGCGATCGGAAATCCCTCCCCCAGGCATTTCGCCTGGTCGCAGCCGGGTTTTACTGTTGAGTAAGTCTTCAGACGCGCCGGAAGCGTTCGTACCAGTGGTAGCTAACATCAAATTTTACGCTGATAATAAAGGTGTTATAGCTATTGTTGGTGCTTTTAGATAGCCCGGATCGAATGTTTTAATTTGCCTTTCACATGGCCCGGCTAATCTAATTGCGTATGACTGATAAGTTACTGAAACGCTATATTTTTGCGAGTGATTTTGATCAGACCCTGACGTTCAACGATACGGGCTATGTTCTCAGCGAGATCGTCGGCATTCCCATTTCTGAATTCGAACGCAAGGTCAAAGGAATGGCGCGACTCAATCTCGTCCAGCAAGGCGCGGAGTTGGCCTACCTGCTGCTTCACGATCCCGAGTTTCATTCCCGCGTACGCCGCGAGCATCTGATCGAGGCGGGCAAGCAGATACGTTTAAAAGAGAACATCGATCTGCTCTACAAGATCCTGAAGAGTGGAATTGAGGGCCACAGTTTCGATTTCTACATTCTGTCCGCTGCCCCGGTTGAAGTCATCCACTCCGCCCTCGAGGACATCGTTCCCCCCGATCATGTGTTCGGCACCGTGTTTCGCTACACGGATTCGGGCGAGATCGATACCATCGTGCGCGCCGGCGCGGGCTATGGCAAAGTCACCGCGCTCGACCAGTTGCAGACCAAGCATCAAATCGGTCCGGACCACATCGTCTACGTTGGCGACGGCAGTTCCGATATTCACGTCATGCTGCACGTCAATGTGCGCGACGGCTTCACGATTGCGGTTTCGGAAACCAAGAACATCGCTCAGATCGCCAAGCGCACCATTCTCAGTTCGAACGCGCTGGCGGTGCTGGCTCCAATCCTCGAAGAGATCGCGGTATGGCCGCGCCTTCGAATCCGCGAGTTTTTCGAGAAACACGGCCTGCTGATCCAGGAATGGGACCGAGTGCGCACCGACTGGCTTACGCTGCGCGCGGCGGCCAATCCGAAAGCCCCGGCGGCGGTTGCCCAGGCGGCGGCACAATAAGCCGTCTGCGCTACACTTATGTCGGGGAGGGTTAGTACAAAAAGCCTTATGCTGCGTGATCCCAGTCTGATACCGCTCTCGCGACAGCACCACTACGCCCTCGCGCTGTGTGTTCGGATTGAACGCTCGCTCAAAGCTGGAGTCACCGACCTCGAGATCTGGCAGCCCGAGATCGAAGAGCACTTCAGCCAGCAGATCCGCGTGCATTTTGAAGCCGAGGAGGCTGTGCTGTTCCCGGCGGCCGAGCGCTTTGCGGACCTCTCATCGCTGGTTGCTGAACTGCGAGCTGATCATCACGAGTTGCGCCGCCATTTCGCGCTCGCGTCGGCACGCGCCATGAGTGCATCGGACCTGCAGGAGTTTGCCGACCTGCTGGCGCGTCACATCCGCAAGGAGGAACGCGATCTGTTTGAACAGTTGCAGAGCCTGTTGACGGCCGACCAGTTGCACGCGCTCGGTACGCAACTCGACGCGGCGCTGCAGGAAGCAATCCAGTCCTGCGCCCTGCCCGCGAGGGCGCCACTCCGCTCCTGATTATTGCGCCCAGCGTTTTAACTCACCGACTGCGCAATTAGAACCCATCCAGACTTCTGCCTTTGCCACACGCTCATGCGGTGCAAGGTCTTTGCAGGTACCGCCTGGCCGCTGATCGTACCGCTCATGGTCACGTCATAGGTGACCACAAACGTGTCTCCGTTTAACTCAGTGTGCATTCCGGCAATAGAGTAATCCTGCAGGTCCACTTGTTTCAGGCGGTCCACCCAGGCCGCCGCCGTGAAATTGCCGTCGGGATTGACGCCCGCAAAGTTGGACGCCAGCACGTTCTGGATCGCCGTCCAGTCTTTGGCCTTCAGGTTTTTCCAGAAGACATTTTCCAGCGCCTCGCCGCCAGTCGCGCCTGCGAAGTCCTTGGCCGGGCGGTCTTTGTAGAACGTGCAGGCGACCAGCGACAACAAGAGAATCACCACGAAGCATCGAGCGACGATTCGCATGGCGTGATTCTACCGCACGCACGATGGGCGACAAATCGATCAGCGCGCCGGTTGTGATGACGACCTGATCGACTCCAAATGCTCTATGCCGTTTTTGCCAGTTCCTGGTGTTTCTCCGGCTGGTATTTGCCCGCCTCCGCGCGCGATGCGGTCGCAATGCGGTTCCAGGCATTGATGGTTGCTACGGCGAGCGTCAGATCCGCAAGTTCCTTCTCGCTGAAATGCGGTTTCACTTCTTCATACACCGAGTCTGGCACGTGACCTTCCGCGATCAGCGTGACCGCCTCGGTCCATGCCAGCGCCGCGCGTTCCCGCTCCGTGTAGTACGCCACTTCGCGCCACGCGTCCAGCCCGTACAGCCTCTGTTCCGTTTCTCCAAGCGCGCGCGCATCTTTCCAGTGCATGTCAATGCAATAGGCGCACCCGTTGATCTGCGAAGCCCGCAGTTTGATAAGCAGGATGAGCGACTCCTCCAACCCGGATTGCCGGATGTATTGCTCCAATCCCAGCATCGCATGTAATCCACCGGGGGCTGCCTGCAAGCTGATCCTTGGCTTCATAACTTCCTCCAAAAATTGAATTCTTAAGAATTTCGATGACGCTCTCCCTTATTCGTCTCATGGAAAATACCCTAGACGACATCCGCCCAGTCTTCGCAGTACACTGGCGATTCGCCTTGATTTACTTTTCGATGGGAACGCCATGAGATTTCTCATACTCTCGTTTTTCTCCATCTGCGTCTTGTTACTCCCAATGTTTGCCCAGCAGAAAGGCCCCATGCAGCCCACGCCCGCCTCCGGTAGCAACGCGCGCGCGTGGTGGAAAGAAGCCGTGGTCTACCAGATCTATCCGCGCTCCTTCAAAGACTCGGACGGCGACGGCGTCGGCGACCTCAAGGGCATCATCTCGAAGCTCGACTACCTACAAAGCCTCGGCGTCGACGTCATCTGGCTGAATCCCATCTTCGGTTCGCCCAACGACGACAACGGATACGACATCAGCGACTACAAGGGCATCATGAAAGAGTTCGGCACCATGCAGGATTTCGACGAACTCCTCAAAGGCATGCACGCACGCAACATCAAGCTGGTCCTCGACCTTGTCGTCAATCATTCGAGCGACGAGCATCCCTGGTTCCAGCAATCGCGCAGTTCCCGCGATAACCCGTACCGTGACTACTATCACTGGTGGCCGGCCGAGAAAGGCAAGCCCGCCCACCGCTGGAGTTTCTTCGACGTCAACGGAGACGCCTGGAAATTCGACGAGAAAACCAACAGCTACTACCTCCACTATTTTTCGCAGAAGCAGCCCGACCTGAACTGGGAAAACCCTAAGGTCCGCGAAGAAGTCTTTTCCATGATGCGCTTCTGGTTCGATAAGGGCGTCGACGGGTTCCGCATGGACGTGATCCCGTTCATCTCAAAAGACACAACCTTCCCGCCCATTCCCGCGGAGTATCACGGCGACTATGTCCGCTACTACGCCAATGGCCCGCATACCCACGAATACCTGCAGGCCATGAATAAGGAAGTGCTGAGCAAGTATGACGTCATGAGTGTGGCTGAAGGCATCGGCGTCACCACCGACGACGTTCTCAAGTATGTGGACGCCGACCGCCACGAACTGAACATGGCCTACCACTTCGAGGGTGTCGGCCTCGGCATACTCCCCGGCAGCCACAAGATTCCCGATCCGAAGGGTTACAGCCTGATCGAATTCAAAAACATCTACAGCAAGTGGGACGCGGCCTTTGCGGAAAAAGGATGGGGCACCATCTATCTCGGCAATCACGATCAGCCGCGGATGACCACGCGTTGGGGGAACGATGCGCCCGAATTTCGCGACCTTTCGAACAAGATGCTGACCACGTTTCTTCTCACCATGCGCGCCACGCCCTACTACTACAGTGGCGATGAGCTTGGCATGACCAATATCAAGTTCGACAAGATCGACGACTACCAGGACATCGAGACCCGCAACTGGTACCAGCTCGAAAAGAATTCCGGCGGCGATGTGCAGAAATTTCTGGACGGCGCCAAGATCACCGCGCGCGACAACAGCCGCACCCCCTTTCAGTGGGATACGACGGCCAATGCCGGCTTCACCACGGGAAAGCCGTGGCTGAAGGTGAATCCGAACTACATGACCGTCAACGCGGCCGCCGAAGAGAAAGACGCGAACAGCTGCCTGAACTACTTCCGCAAGGCGGTGAAGCTGCGTAAGAGCAGCCCTGTTTTGATCTATGGTAAGTACACGCTGCTCGACAAAGACAATCCAGACGTCTACGCCTACACCCGCGAACTGGATGGCAAGAAAATGCTGGTGGTCTTGAATTTCAAAAGCAAGCCCGCCTCAGCCAAGACGGGACTCGATGTCAGCAAGGCAAAAGTAGTCTTGGGGAACTACCCGTCGCCGTCACAGACCGGCGAACTGCGTCCGTACGAAGCGGTGATTTACGAGTGGTAGGGAAAAATTCAACCAGCTGGGCGAGGTGAACCACGCTGTTTCACTTCGCCTTCGCTGCCTTGATCGAGGAAACCTCAAGCACAGTGCGGTCGCCCGTCTCTACGCCATGGCGGTGGGTGATCGTTCCTTTCGCCTTCACGCGCTGGTTATTCAGCTTCTCGAGCTTTTTCGTTTTCGGATAAGCGATTTCGATCGAATGTACCGGCTTGCCATCAATGGTGGTCTCAGAATCCAGCTGGATCATCCACCCAGTAGTTTCTGCACCGATCGCCATAGCACGGCTCAGTGTTCCCGTGACCACAATTTTTGGTCCCGTGTTCGCCGCGATTAGCGCCACACAAAACAATAGGACAACAAAACCAGCAGCTATTTTTATGGAACGCATCCTCGTCTCTCCTCGCGCGCAGGTCCACGGCATTGTACTCGGGGGCGCTGACTCCGTGTTTGACTGTCTCCCCGCCTGCACCTACCATTCAGCTCTAAGCAGTCTCTCTCCCCATGATTGGCGATACCATCTCGCACTACCTCGTCGTTGAGAAGCTGGGCGGCGGAGGGATGGGGATTGTCTACAAAGCCGAAGACACCTCTCTGCATCGTTTTGTCGCACTCAAGTTCCTGCCGGAAGAGCTTGCCAACGATGGTTTGGCCCTGGCTCGCTTCCAGCGCGAAGCTCAGGCCGCGTCTGCGCTCAACCATCCCAACATCTGCACGATCTATGAAATTGGACAGGAAGAGGGCAGAACTTTCATCGCCATGGAGTTCCTGGATGGCGTGACCCTGAAGCACATGATCTCAGGCCGCCCTCTGCCCATGGAAACTCTGGTATCCCTCGCGACTCAGATTGCCGACGCGTTGGACGCTGCCCACGCCGGAGGTATTGTTCATCGCGACATCAAGCCCGCCAACATTTTCGTGACCAAGCGCGGGCTAGCCAAGATCCTCGACTTTGGACTCGCGAAGATCGAGCAGCCCCGCAACGCGAGCGGATCGAGTTCCGACGACATCACGAAAACTGAGCGCGATCTCACCACCAGCGGCAGCACGATGGGGACCGTCGCTTACATGTCCCCTGAGCAGGTTGCCGGCAAACCACTTGACCAGCGCAGCGATCTGTTCTCGTTCGGCGTCGTCCTCTACGAGATGTCCACGGGCCGCAGACCGTTCGAGCGCGTAACGACTGGAGCTACCTTCGGTGCGATTCTGCACGAGCCTCCCATCCCGCCCAACTCCTGGAATCCGCAACTTCCGCGCCACGCGGCCGAGCTGATCGAGAAGGCACTCCAGAAACCGCAAGAGGCGCGCTACCAAAATGCCGCCGAGATGCGCGTCGATCTCGACCGCCTTAAGCGCGGCCTTGAATCGGGACGGCTCGAGGTGGCGACGATCGCCGAGCCTCCCATCAGCGACTCGACCGCGTCCGTGATGGCCAGCCGTTCGCAAGCCTCGCAAAGCGTTGTGCAACCCTGGTGGAAAGCATGGCGCAACCGCATTGCATGGTCAGCCGTCGCGTCTGCGATGGTCCTGGCAGGTTTCTTTGCGCGACCCGGCCGGTCCGCCAAACTTACTGAGAAAGACACGGTGGTGCTCGCCGATTTTGAAAATAAAACGAAAGACCCGGTCTTCGACGACACCCTTCGCCAGGCGTTGACCGTCAAGCTTGAACAATCGCCATTTCTCAATATCCTGTCCGAGCGCAAGGCGGAACAGACATTGCGCATGATGGGACTCCAGCCCGATCATCCCATCACGAGCGATGTCGCCCGAGAACTTTGCCAGCGCGTCGGTAGCAAAGCCACTCTGGCAGGCTCCATCGTGAACGTGGGTGGAGAGTACGTGGTTGGTTTGACCGCTACCAACTGCGCTACCGGGGACTCTCTGGCTACCGAGCAGGCGCGTGCCTCACGCAAGCTGGACGTGCTCAAGGCCCTCGACAAGGCCGCCTCCCAACTGCGCGACAAACTGGGAGAATCCCTGGTATCGATCCAGAAATTCGACACGCCGCTTGAGGAAACTACGACATCCTCTCTCGAAGCTTTGAAAGCCTACAGTCTGGGGACGAAGACCCATCGCGAAAAGGGCGACACTGCGGCGGTACCGTTTTTTCAACACGCCATTCAACTCGATCCGAATTTTGCGATGGCGTATCGCGCCCTGTCCGGCGCCTATAGCGGCCTGGGCGAGTCCGAGCACGCGACCGAATCTGCGCAGAAGGCATATGACTTGCGTGAGCATGTGACTGAGCGCGAGCGACTCAATATTGAGAGCAACTACCATCTGATCGCCACCGGCGATTTGGTGAAGGCCGCGCAGGTTTATGAGTTGTACGTGCAGACTTATCCGCGCGACTCGCGCGCTCGTTCCAACCTGGGATACGCAGACTGGTCCCTCGGACGCTACGACAAGGCTCTCACCGAGTATCGCGAGGCACTACGGTTGGATCCCGACAATGTCCGGAACTACACCAACGTTGCCGGCGCCCTCATCAACATGAACCAATTCGATGAGGCGAAGGACATTCTTCTGAAAGCGCAGCAGCGCAAACTGGATGACGAGTTGCTCTGGGTGAATCTGTACAGCATCGCTTTCAACAAGCGTGATGCAGCGGAGATGGGCCGTCTGGTGCAAACTGCGCCCGTTAAGCCGGGACTCACCGATACGCTTTTGGGATTGGAAGCGGAAACCGCCGCCTACCACGGCGGCCTGAAGAAAGCACGGGAACTCACGGCCCGGGCCCACGATTTTGCCAGTCAGAACGGTGACAACGAAACGGCTGCAGGATTTCTGGTCAGCGCCTCACTTCGCGAGATTGAAACAGGCGACCGCAACCGATCGCGACGAGATGTCACCGAGGCCCTGGCGATGGCGCCTGCACGCAGTGTGCAACCTGGAGCGGCGCTGGCTCTCGCAAGAGCAGGTGAAGCACGCCGCGCCCAGTCCATCGCGGATGACCTCAAAACACGTTTTCCCCTGGACACCCTGATCAATAGTCTCTGGGTGCCGACGATTGAGGCGGCCATTGAACTCGATCGCGGAAATGCCGCGAAAGCCCTGCAATTGTTAGAAACAACTGCTCCGTACGAGAACTCGTCGGCGATGTACTTCTTTTCGGTCTATCTGCGAGGTCAGGCCTATCTTAAGAGCGGGCAAGGAAGTCTTGCGGCTGGGGAGTTCCAAAAAGTAATCGACAACCCCGGCATCATTGACAACTCGGTTGTCGGAGCGCTCGCGCATCTTGGTCTCGCTCGCGCCTACGTGCTCGAGAAAAACGCCGCCCAGGCGCAAGCCGCCTATCGACAATTCTTTGTGCTATGGAAAGATGCCGATTCGGACAATCCAACTCTGAAGCAGGCGAAATCAGAGTTCGCGAAATTGCAGTAGGGGACCCGCGGCGGCCTGTCCTCAACGATTCTGTAGTGCCGCGGCCACGCTATCTCCATTGATGCCCCCCGTTGACCGGGCCGTGGGAGCACGAAATAATACTTGGGCACTGTTACGAGACTGGAAGGACGGCAGAGCAATCATGAGCAACTTTGACCGCAAGGTGGAAGCGACATCCGAGCGGGTAAACCGTGGCGTTGCTGAGCTGGCCGAGCGCCTCGAGAAAGAAACTGCCGAGTTGATTCAGTACTTGAATGACGAAGTTGTTCCGGCGGCGCGCGTCCACTCGTCGAAAGCATTGCGTGTGGCTTCGGAAAAGCTTGCCCAATTCGCCAATTACCTCGACGAGACAAAGTCATCCCGCTAGTCCGCCGCATTTCCGCTGTGTGTTTCGCCCTCGGTCTGGTCGTGTGTCTGGCCGCGTGTGGCGGAAAAAAACAGGCGAAGGTCGATGTTCCCGCCCCGCCACCTCTGCCGCCGGCTGCAACGAAGCCCAAGCCAGCCGAGCCCGACGCCGAGAAAGACGAGGCCGACGAATCAGCCGATGCTCAGTCGAGCGGTGTCCCTGCAGACGCAAAGCCGATTTCGACCGAGACTGGAATGGCGAGCTGGTACGGGCCGCCCTATCACAATCGACGCTCATCGAATGGCGAGGTCTACAACATGCACGCCATGACCGCCGCCCATCGCACGCTTCCGCTGGGCTCGATCGTGCGCGTAACCAACGTGCAAACGGGGCACTCCGCCGTAGTCCGCATTACCGACCGTGGGCCGTTCATCGAAGGACGCATCATCGACCTGTCTCTCGCGGCCGCCAAGGCTGTCGACGTATGGCACGCGGGCGTAGCCCGTGTCCGGGTCGATGTGCTCAAGACGCCCGCTCCCGCAGTTGCAGGAGGGCGTTGGGCGGTGCAGATTGGCGCGTTCGACGACGAGCACACTGCAAATACGCTCGCCGATAAATTGACCCGCCGCTATCGCACGGCGAAAGTTCTACGGTTTGCGAGCCCGGTCGGCGACTGGTGGGTGCGCGTCCGCGTGCAGAACGACGATCGTACGCGCGCGCAGGCTATCGTCAAAGAGACGACAACTCCGCAAGGTACGGTATTCCTCGTGCGGTTGGATTGATTGGCTAGCAATTGGCAATTAGCACTTAGCAATCAGCACTCAGCGATTTGGCGTTCCGCTTTGTGCTATCTTTCGTCGGGGCGCGCTCTACTCGCCGCCGGCTCTTATGGAATCCTGTTTATTCTGCCGCATCGTGCGTGGCGAGATTCCTTCGAAGAAGGTTTATGAGGATGACCACACCTTTGCCTTCGAAGACATCCAGCCGCAGGCTCCCACTCATGTGCTCGTCGTTCCGAAGAAACACCTGCGCGGGCTGAAGGAAGCGCAACCGGACGACTCGGAGCTCCTGGGACATTGTCAGTTGGTGGCCGCGCAGATTGCGCGCGAGCGCGGAATCGAAGACAGCTACCGAACGATCCTGAATGTTGGGCCGGGCGCCGGACAGTCCGTGTTCCATCTGCACCTACACTTGGTCGGCGGACGTCCCATGAAATGGCCGCCCGGTTGAGTAGATCGGGCAATCCGGTCGGCAGCTATCAAGTTTAGCCTTGGATTATCTTCCAGAATCGTGGCAGAAATGCCTCAGAAACGCGCAGGGAAGACTCAGGATGCGAATCTGAGCATCACGACGTGGTTCGGTTCATCGAAAGACACGAAGCCGCGCCACCGGCTTGGTAAATCGATTTATCTCCCAGCTATTGTAAAATCAATCACTTACTTGCTCCAGAAATAGTGCAATCTCGGCGGAACTGCCTTCTTTATAGCGCATTACAGGCGTTTTCAAAGGCCAGTGCCTGAGATTTCCTCTTCTGGAGCGCCATGACGACGCAGTAGGTTGGGAAGGTTTTGAGAAAATGCCGAACGTGGCAGAACCATGTCGCAGCCCACTTCGTGCGCTTTCTGCTTCAGATCTCCCTGCACATGCGACAGGAAGCCGATGATCGAGGTCCCTTTTTTCAGCTTGCTCTTCAGTTTCGGAATCAGCACGAGCGGCTTGGCGTTCGCGTTGTTCAGATCGAAGATGATCAGCGATGGCTTCTCTTCGCCATTCTGTTTGAGCTTATCGGTCAGGTCCTTGTCTGTCTTGACGAATTCGACCTTCACGTTCATCTTGCGGGCGGTTTCCTGGATCTTCGCGAGGAAGAACAGGTCATCGACGAAAGCAAAGATGCGCGAGGCGGAATCCTGGTCGAGAGCACCGGGAACAGGATCGGGGTCAACTGGCTTGTAAACGCCGCCGAAGCCGGGCCGTGTGCGCCCGCCGCGGGAGCCGTTGTCGCCACCCTGCTGATTGGCTCGATAGCTGTGGTCCATGGGGGCGGTGTAGATGCCGCCATGGTTTTGGCGCTCGCGATTGGTAGCTGCGCTTCCGCTACCAGGTCCGCGACGAGAAGAGCGGCGGCCGCGCCGCCGTCTGTGTTTCCCTCCACCTCCGGAGGGACGTCCGGGTCCAGCATTCATAGTTTATCTCTTGTAAACGGTCCCCGTTTTCCCACTCTTGACGAACAGAGTTCCTGTATCCACTCCGAGTCCGCTCAGGTTCGTGTAACGCCGGACCGCGATACAGTCCCGCGGCTTGAAACCCGATGCGTTTGGAAAATCACTTGAATGAACTTTTCCGTTTGGCGCCTGGAGTCAGAGGGCGCAGAGGGCCAGCACGGGAGCGTGGCCACTGGGAACACAATGATGTTACTCATGAAAGCACTTTTGGTGCAAGTCCCAAGTCAGGAAGTTTTGCACAGAAGTAACCGGGGAAGCCCTTCTGAACGGCGCTACAGGACCGCTGCACGGAGCGACTTGGTCGGGAACGCTGGGTGGCCCGCGCCTCGAAAAAGGCTCGGGCCGTTCCAGCCATGAGGATCGACTGTTAGCGCTTTTTCTTTCGTGCGGGTGCTTTCTTCTTCGTCGCCTTCTTTTTCTTCGGAGCACTTGGCGGAACGGGGGCTGGCGCCGCATGTCCGGTTAAGAGCTGCGCGAGGAAGTTCAGATCGCCCGATTGCAGGAAAGTCTTGTCGTTGTAATAGCTCTCTAGCACCTTGGTATCCGCAGCGCCTAGACTCGAAGGGGAGATGAAGGCGCCATTGCCGTCCTTCCATGCGCTTGCCCAAATTTCACCAAGACAGATACAGCCGTCGGCCATGACGTCCATGGTGAGATTCTTGAACCGATTCCAAAGGCGCTTCACACGGTCGGCGGGATTTGTCCCCAGATTGTATTCATCGACGATATTTTTTGGGGGCAACTTCTGCACCGTCGATCGCATGAGCGCAATCACGCGCTCGGCTGCGCCCTGTCCTCCGGAGAAGGTATCCTTCACCGACTTGTTTTTGAGGCGGCTGAGTAGTCCAGTCACAACATCTGGAGCGTGGTCGTTCAGCATGTCGGACTCGTAGGCGGAATGAACTTTCTTCTCCACCGATCGTGTTGCTCCGGGCAGGCCGTGGTGGAATCGAGAGACGTGCAGAGGCTGGCATGCATCTCCAACGTAGTGTGCGAGGCAACCTGCGGCGGCGAGAAAATGGACTGCGTCTTTCTGCAACAAGTATTTGACCATTTCGTTATAGATCTGCCAGACGCGAAATGGGAGGGCGCCCGGATTTGTGCCCGGAACACCTTTGTAGAAATTGATCCAGACATTTGGATCAATGTTCGAGGGAGTCAAACAGAGCGTCAGCAGAGTCTTTCCCTTGAACGGGCCGGTGAGTGCCGGCTGGTCCATGTCGGCAAAGTGATTGTTCGCATCGTTCGGGCGCGACAAGCGCCAAACATCATCGGCGACATCGGCAAGCGGAACGAATTCGTACGGTGTGGTGTGGCGGAGGACCTTGTCCTTGTCTTTCAGCGTGGCGACGGGAAAGCCCACGCGGTCGAGATTGTTGCTCATCAGTTTTTCAAGACCCGGCTGCGACGGGAACTTGAGTGTGCAAGTCATCGCGCCAACGGTGTAATGGCCGACTTCTCCCCAGTACTCCGTGGTGGAAAGATTCCAGTCGCGAATGACGTCGACTTCGAGCCGGTTGCAGACCGTGCTGAGACAAGTTGCGAGAGCGCAACTGACCTGCGGGTTTCCATTGGTTCCAGTAAACAATTCGCCGCCCCACTGCACGGCGATCGGGCGGAACTCGGTGCGCGGGTTCGCTGGTGTCGAGTCGTCGGCATCGGCTTCGAGCAACCACAGTGTTCCTGAGTCGCCGGGATGGGTGACGAAATCCCGCGCGGAGTTGCGGGGCAAAGTATTCGCGAGCGGAGACTTTCGGTCTTCGGCCAGCTGCCTGGGCGTGCGTGCGCCGATCAGAAAGTCCGCTACGTATTCAAAGCCGCCCATCGCCTGGTAGCGATAGAACAATGCGCGAATCGAGCCTCGCATGAGGCCGGACGCACATCCGTACGCTCGAACACGCTGATCAATGAGGCGGAGGGAAAAATTCTCCGCGCTGAGGTCCGCCATTCTCCCGACTGTGCCAATGCCATAGACCTGGGCGGTCCAACGATTCAAATCATCGATCCGGATGAGGCCAATATCCAGGTGCAGATAGACCTGGGCGCCAGGCCATCCGGGATAGACCTCCTGAAATGCCAACCTCGTCAGCTGCTTTGAGGAACTGACTCCGATGCGCGCCTTGCTTCCTCCGAAGCGCGCGTACACGATTTCATCGGGTTCGCCAGTGACGTGACGATTGGTGAGGGCGTAAGTGGTATGCCCGTCTGTGAGAAGACAACCGATGGAGGCGAGGTATTCGCGTTGCTGAACGTCGGCAATTACGGGAAAGCCTCCACCCATCTTGTAGCTGGGAAATACCACCGAGCGCACCGTTGGAGGAGCCAGCGCTTCGGGCGGAGCCTCAACAACGCAGACGGGCACTTTACGCTTGCCGTCCAGATAAATGGCGCTCGGTACGATCTGGTCCCATTCGAGCTTTGATTCGTCCTCCCACTTTTGAACGAACACAAGGATGCAGGGCCACGAGTAGGGGCGCACTTCAGAATTCGAGAGCCCACGAGGAGGACGCTTGGCCGGGGGCACACGCGGCGGCCAAGGATCGCTGACACGGATCAGGTAGTTGCCGACAGCGGTCCCGACGACATTTTTCTTAAGCATCAACTCTGTGTGGTTCGCTTCCCGCGCACGAAGCAAGTCCGGAAGGCTGAGCATGTTGAATTCTTGGTGGAGAGATAGCGGATCGGTGACGCGGTGGGCGCCAGGGTGTACAGCCATAGAGGCCTCCTCTGTGATCTCTGTTGCGAGGGCCTGGGAACCTAGGGAAATGTGGGGAAGCGAAACTTCAGGGGAAGAGATGAATCAGTGAAAGGGATCTTGGCAGAAAGGGGAAAGGCTGGCAAGGAGAATTTCTGAAATCGAGACCGGAAACCTATTCGCTGCTGAGACCGCGGGCCCAAACGACGGCGTTGAAATAAGCCTCGGCCACTTCGCCGCTCGGCAGTCCTAGCAGTGCTGAGATATTCGCTGCGTCCTCCCACGCGCCCGCCTCCTGCGCGAGCATAAGCCTGTAGATCGGATAGAGAGGGCCGCTGCCGAGGAGTGCCGCTTTGCTTTCCTGGTCGACGGGTACGCTTTCGAGGATCTGCGCCATCGGGATCTGCATGATGACGTCCATGAGCGATAGCAGGCCAATGAGAAACAGGTCCGAATCTCCGGCGCCGAGATGAGGCGAGAGCAATTCGCAGAAGCGGGCGCGGATGAGTGCAGAGAACACCAGTTCGCTCGATTTTCCCTTCCCGGCGCTGAGCGTGGCAACCAGACGGACCCAACGGCGAATCTCACGCTCGCCAAGCATGCCGAGCGCGTGGCGCACGGAATGAATGTTGTTGTGGAAGGCAAACACAGGAGAGTTCAGATAACGCAGCAGACGGTAGCAGACCGAGGCCTCGCCTTTGATGGCGCGTTCGATTTCTTTGAGATCGAGAGTGGGGCGCGAGACCATGGCGAGCATGCGAAGGTAGTTGAGCTGGCAGGCAGGGATGTCGCGTGCTTTCATCAGTTCGGGCCTGCGGAAAAAGAATCCCTGGAAATAGTGGAAACCGTCGCGCAGGGTTTCGCGGAATTCTTCCTGAGTTTCGACTTTTTCGGCCAGCATGGAATGGGACGCGCCCAAGCTCCGCATCATATCCACGCGTTCGGCTCGCGTGGTGGCGCGCAGGTCGACTTTGATGATGTCGGTGAGCGGAAAGAGCGATTCGCGGGCATCGTCGGCGGTGAAATCATCGAGCGCGATGAGGTATCCGGCGCTTCGCAAACGCTGGCAGGCAGAGATGATTTCGTCGTCAACCTCGATGCTTTCGAGAATCTCGACGACGGCGAGGGTCGGAGGAAGCAGCGTGACCATGTCATTGAGCAGCACTTCGCGGGTGCAGTTGATGAAGGCGCGACGATGATCACACAGCGTGTCGATACCGAACAGCAGGGAACTGTCGAGCGTGCTACGCGCAGCGGCGTCGATGTCTCCCTGAAACGCTTGTTCCGTCCCGTTTCGAAAGAGCAGTTCATATCCGAACACTCTTTCGTCGCGGTCAAAGATGGGCTGGCGCGCAACGAAGCGGATAAGCTCATAAGAGTGCGCGCTGTTGGGGAGGGCGTCGAGCGTCTTGCCGGAAGTCAGCACGTTTGAGATATCGGCAAATGGCGAGGCGAACTTGAACTTCGTGTTGGTTCAGTGGTCAAGCATCTGTGAGCGGTCGGCGCTTCCGGTTGCTGTGGGTTAGAATTACCGCCTCGGGGACCCGTTCGGTTTTGCAGTGAAGGAGAGCATCATGCGTTGGACACCTGGTGGAAGAAGCGAGGATTTGGAAGATCGGCGGGGAGATACACCTTCGGGCGGAGGTGGATTCGGCGGGTTTGGCGGCATGCGCCTTGGCCTCGGAGGGATGCTGGTCCTGCTGGTGCTGAGCGTCGTGTTCAAGCGCGACTTCCTGTCGCTGGCCACCTCTGGCGGCGGAGGTGGAAGAGCAGCGCAGACCTCGAGCCGGCCCGTGAATGACCCGAACGAAGAGCCCCAGGTGCAGTTCGTGTCCTTCGTGCTCGACGATGCGCAGCGCACGTGGGCGCAGATCCTGCCTGCGCAAGGCGTGCAGTATCGCAGGGCCAAGTTGACTCTGTTTCGGGACGCGATCAACTCCGCGTGCGGTTTCGCGGAGGCGGCCACTGGACCGTTTTATTGTCCCGCCGACGAGAAGGTCTACATCGATCTTGGCTTTTACGATGAATTGAAGCAACGTTTTGGCGCGCCCGGAGACTTCGCTCAAGCCTATGTGCTGGCGCATGAAATTGGGCATCACGTCCAGAACGTACTGGGCATCGAGGAGAAAGTCCGGGCGGCGCGGCGGCAGAATCCCGGGGCCGCCAATGCGCTGTCAGTACGGATGGAGTTGCAGGCGGACTGCCTGGCAGGGGTATGGGCCCATTCGACCGATCAACGGCAGCTGCTCGAGAGCGGCGATATCGAAGAAGGATTGGGAGCCGCGGCCGCAGTCGGCGATGACCGGTTGCAACGTATGTCTACTGGGCGGGTAAATCCTGAATCGTTCACGCATGGGTCGTCCGCGCAGCGCATGGACTGGTTCAAGCGCGGGTTCACGAGCGGCAGCGTGCAGTCCTGCAACACTTTCGCGGAGTAGGTGCACGAGCAGTTGAAGGCAGTTGGGGAGTGGCATAAGATGCGGCTGCGTCACTTCCTCCATGATTGGGCGAACCTTTTCTCATTACCGCATTCTGGAACAGATCGGCGCAGGCGGCATGGGCGTGGTGTATCGCGCGCGTGACGAGAAACTGGAACGCGATGTCGCGATCAAAGTGCTGCCGCCGGGCACGCTATCTGACGACGAGGCGCGCCGGCGTTTCCGAAAAGAAGGTCTTTCTCTCGCGCGACTGAATCATCCGAACGTTGCCACCGTTCACGAATTCGGGAGCCAGGACGACATCGATTTTCTGGTGACCGAATATATCTCTGGTGTCAATCTGGACGCAAAAATTGCGGGGCGTCCGCTCCCACAAAAAACCGTGCTCGCGCTGGGCAGTCAGCTGTCGCAGGGACTGGCCTCGGCCCACGAGCAGGGACTGGTGCATCGCGATCTGAAACCGGGAAATCTGCGGGTAACGTCTGATGGACGTTTGAAGATCCTTGACTTCGGGCTGGCACGGCTCATCAAGACAGAAGCGGAAAAAGATTTGACTGCCAGCCTGGCGCGCCTCGAAGACACGATGGGCACGCTGCCCTACATGGCGCCGGAACAGTTGCGAGGAGAGACGACCGATGCGCGAAGCGACATCTGGTCGGCGGGCGCGGTGCTCTACGAGATGGCAACCGGTCGGCGTCCGTTTCCTGAGAGTCATGGGCCGCTGCTCATTAACTCCATTTTGAATCATGATCCGGAGCCGCCGCGAAAGTTGAATCGCGAGATTTCGCCCGGGCTCGAAAATGTAATTCTGAAAGCGCTCGATAAAGATCCGCAGCACCGATACCAATCGGTTCGTGAGTTGGGCATTGATCTGGAACGGCTGACGACGGGCATTTCGCCGCTCGCTTCAGCGCCTACTCGCGGTTTCTGGAGAAGCGGCAAAGCACGATGGTGGACAGCGGGGGCCGCGGCGGCGATTTTGATCGTAGCTGGCCTGCTAATGTACCGGCCTGTGAGGCACGGATTGGGGGCTGCGCTTTCAGCAGGCGAGGAGCGGCATATTGCTGTGCTTCCGTTTGACAACATTGGGAACAATCCGGCGACTGAGGAAATTGCCCAAGGGTTAATGGACAGCTTGACGAGCAAGTTTTCGAATCTCGATTCAGGACAAAATTCGCTGTGGGTGGTTCCGTCGAGTGTGGTGCGGCGCCGGAAAGTGGAAGACCCGACCACGGCCCTGCACGAACTGGGCGCGACGCTGGTTGTGAAAGGGAGCATACAGCGCCAGGGGCAAAGCGTTCATCTGACAGTGAACCTGATCAATACGAAGACGTTGCGACAGGTGGGATCGGCCGACGTGAGAGACGAGGCGGGGGACATCTCGACGCTGCAAAACCAGGTAGTTGCCGAACTTGGGGAAAAGATGGGGTTGTCGGTAACGCCCGAAATGTTGCGGACGAGCGGCAGCAGCGCCGTGCCGGCAGCGTACGAGTCGTATCTGAAGGCATTGGGTTTTATTCAGCGGTATGACAAGCCGGGGAATCTCGATGCGGCGATCGATGCATTGCAAAGCGCCGTCAATCGCGACGCGCGGTTCGCGGTTGGATACGCGGCACTGGGCGAAGCGTACCGGCTGAAATCCCAAGTGGAGCGAAATCCGAAGTGGCTGGAAGAGGCGACAGAAAATTGCAAGCGCGCGGGAGAACTCGACAATCGCTTGCCCAGCGTTTATGTGACGCTCGGTCGAATTCACGACGATGCCGGCAAGCATGATCTGGCCATCCAGGAATTCCAACACGCGCTCGACCTGAATCCCAGGGACGCCGATGCGTTAAACGGGATGGCGCACGCTTACGAAAATGCGAATCGAGTGGCCGACGCGGAAGCGGCGTATAAAAAAGCGGCGGCGCTGCGTCCGGATTACTGGGATGGGTACAACACGCTGGGACTTTTCTACGACCGCCAGAGACGGTATGACGAATCGATCGCGGCATTGAAGCGCGCGCTGGCACTCACGCCGGACAACGCGCAAGTGTATTTCAATCTCGGAGCCGTGTATCTCGATACGGCCGATGCGAAGAAGATTCCGGAAGCGGAACAGGCGCTGCGGAAATCGCTCGATCTGAATCCGAGCTTTGCGGCCTATGCCAACCTCGGGTTTCTCTATACACAGCAGGGGAAGTACGCAGAGTCGGCGGCGATGACGGAAAAAGCGCTCGCCTTGAACGATAAGGATTACTTGATCTGGGCGAATCTCGCGAACGCTTATTCGTGGCTGAAAGAAACGAAGAAACTGGAGGCGGTGCGGAGCCGCGAACTGGAGTTGCTGGAGCAGTCCGCAAGTGCGAAACCGAACGATCCGCAAGTGCAGGCGTCGTTGTCATACCTTTACGCGCAGAAGAAGATGCGGGAGCAGTCGCTGGCGCGAGCGCAGACGGCTCTAGCGCTGGCTCCAGACGATCCCGTGGTGCTTGTGACGCTAGGCGGGGCGCGCGAGGCATTGGGCGACCGGCGGGAGGCGATCCAGTTTATCCAGAAAGGAATTCAGAAAGGGTATACACTTGACGACCTTCAGCGGGACCCTGACATGCAGGGCTTGCTGTCGGACCCCAGTTTCAAAGTGATCGCAAAAAAATAGACGTTCAGACGATGAGAATTAAGAAGGAGAGAAATATATGGCACAGCGCGCCACACCATTTCCAGTGGGAGATCCGCAGGATGATCCCAAAGTTCATATTGATGCAAACGGCAACATCACAGGCGGGGGAACTCTCAACAACGGCGGCGTCTTGAAAATTGACGTCGACGCATACCCGTCCGGTTACAACCAGTGCCAGGTGTCCGTTACATTCGTCGGGTGGGGAAATACTGAGGATACGTCCGGAGTTCCCGGAGGGACGATCAAGGTTGGTTCTTAGGGAAAGCTGAAAAGATTTCGGAAAAAGGGAGCGCTAGTGCGCTCCCCTTTTTTTTCTCGCGCGAACTCTTTGCGGAGCAGGTGTTCTGAAATCAGTTGGACGAGACGTAAATGCGCGACATGGAATCAATGCCGGCGTATTCGGAGCAGGCATTGTTGGTTTCGATGTAGACCCGCTTCCCCGACAGCAAGGCCGACATCGACACCTGAAGCATGGCTTTTCCAGCGGAAGTGGTTGCGTCTCCGGTGACGCGATCCAAGACGGTCGCGCAGGAGCTGTTCTGAATCGGGCTCGAAAGATCGAGGATGAACTTTCCGTCATTGCGCTGGTCGATGGCGGTGACGATCACGAAAGAGGGCGTGTTTCCGGCAAGAATAAACGTGGGGCACAGCAGGACGACCGCGATGGTGAGTAGAACAATTGTGGCCTGCTTCATTTTTCGGCTTCTCCTTGTTGCCGTTTCTTAAGACATCTTTCAGTCCAGACCTGTGATGACGTGCACAAGTGCGGGGCTGAAGGACCGGGGCTGAATCGTGTCGATTTGAACTCTGCCATTCGGTTCCGTAAAGGAAGGGGCAAAAACCCGTGCCCGCTGGCCAGGGGACATGAGGAAGCTGATTTGCGCAATTCCTCTCCCAGGTAAACGGCGCGGCAGAGAAATGTTGACGAGATGGGCCTCGTTGTAGCGAGTTCCGATGAGTATTGGATATTGGTTTTGCGACAGATAGCCCGAACCGCTATCGACGACTCGGGTGTAAATCACACCAGGATGAGATAGGGGAGACGCTCTTACTACGCGACCTTGCTGGTTTCGTTGCCCCCTGGACCCGAGGATCTCGATCACAAAATGAGGATTGTTGACCGCAGTGATATTGGTAGCGACAACGGTGCTCTCATTACCGCAGAATGCGACATCGATCTTTCCATCTTCATTGAAGTCGCCGAATGCGGATGCTCCGCCGGGGCATCCCCAATTGCCCAGTATGTAAGGGTTGAACGGAGTATTCGATGGTTGAAAGCGCGGAGTGGCGTTGTTGCCTTGGTTGATAAAAATTCTGGTGGGGATGTCCGGTCCGCGACAAACGCCGTCGGTTCCCGCTTCCAAGCCCTCTCTAACGATTACATCGTCGAGGCCATCGTTGTTGAGATCGTACGCATTCATGCCGAAGGTGCAGTTGTAGCCGAGGCCGTCTGCGGGGAAGGCGCCAGGAACCTTCGTAAACACCGAGTTATGAAATGCGTAGAGTGAAGGCCCGGTGTCAGCACCCTCCGCAACGTGCACGACGAGGCCGAGAGTGCCATCATTGTTCCAATCGACGAACTTCGCGCCCTCGTCATAGACGGTCAGTGGCAATCCAAAACGCGCGCCAAAATCCAAGAAAGCAATCGGACCAGTCTTGATCGAACCGGGCGATTCTTGCGTATGGGATTCGGAGTCGCTCAAGCTTCCATTCAAACGAGGGAAAGTGTTCTGGTTTGCGGGGAAGCGACTGGGATTGGAGGATATGGGATTTGAAATCGGGCCGAGATTGATGAAGAGATGCCCGGCGCCGTAAAGGTCAATCCAACCATCATTGTTGAAATCGACAGCCTGCGCTCCTTCGATGGGAGGAAATTGATTCGGCAAGTCGACACCGGCCTGCTTGGCGATGTCCGTGAAGTGGCCGGTGCCGTCGTTGATCAGCAGGTAAGACTGCGGCGAGTTTTCGCAGCCGGCAGGCTCGGTGGGGCTGAATGTGTAGAAAGGAATAAATGCGTCGAGATAGCCGTCGTTATTGAAGTCCGCGACCACGATGGTTTCGCCGCGACCGCGGAGTTCGATGGGATGGCCGCTGGAATCGCGAAACGGGTCGGCCACCTCGGAGAAAGTGCCATTGCCGTTATTGAGGAAGACGCGGGCGATATCCTCGGGATGGTTGAACGGATCGACACAGCTGTAAGTATTGCTGATGATGTCCGGGAGACCGTCGTTGTTCAAGTCTGCCACGCGCGTATCGCGGTTCGAGCGAACGGGAAAGATGTTTTCTAATCCAGGAACGATCGTGGTGCGCAGCATCCCAAAACCGTCGTTGACGGTACCGAGCATTTCTTGTGATCCCGTGCCATAGATATCGTCGACTGCGATGATGTAGGGAACGCGGTAGTATCCGCTCAAGAAATTGATGTCATTGTTGGGCGTCTGGGCAGAGGCAAGGCTAGGCGCAATCATGGACATCAGAAGCGCGGCGACGAGAGCCGGGCAAAAGATGCTGCGTGCTGTTGCGATCGCGCTCCTCCAGAGCACCTCGGCCAGCCTTTGGTGAAAGGTAGCGATTTAGACGCGCGCGGTGGCGCGTTTGGTTGCTATCGGCTGAGTGGCATCGCAGTGGCAACGGCGAGAGGGAACCTTTGCGATGAGAAAATGGGGCACGTCGGGCGACGTGCCCATAGCTCTTGCTTCTCTTATCAGCGATCGCTATTTGTTGATGTCCTCTTTGGCCTCGAGGCGTTTCACCAAACCAGATACGTAGGCTTTCTGCTGTTCGGGAGCGCCTCCGAGGGCAATTTTCATTTCTTTCGCGGCATTGTCGAAATCGTTTTGAGCGCAATACATCCGGGCCATGCCGGAGTGGACGAACCACTCGTTGGGATGTTTTTTCGCATTGTCTTTGAAGATGGCGAAGGCCTCATCCTGCCGCTTGTCGGCCTGTAGTTGGCGGGCGAAGAGGTGGACCTGGAGAGGAGTGGCTTTCTCAAGACCTTTCGCTTCGGCGGTCTTGGCTTCGTCGTTGCGGCCCATGGCTCGTAATACACGCGCCTTCGTAACCTCGTTCTCGAAGCGGTCTTCGTTTTCGATCGACTTGTTGGAATATTTCAGGGCCTGCTCGAGATTTCCTTTGTTGTCGTGCAAGTAGGTGGCGGCGTCGTCCCAACCCATCCAGCTATATTGCGCCAGGCCGCGAAGCTGCTTGTCGAGGCTGGCCTGCATGACTTGTCCGACATTGACTGAGACCTTGAAGGGGACAGCGAGTTTTTCCCATCGCAGGGTGACGAGCGTGGAATCGGCGCCAAGATCGTCGAAATCGTAGGTCAAGGCATTGTGCATCTCCGCCGGTTGCGGTTTGACGGTGACGCGCAGCGCGTCTTCTTTTTCGTCGTAGGTGAAACTTCCCCACGAGGTAGCGTTCTTCGAGAAGATGACGGTCCAGGAGTCGGCGGTCGGCAACATGTGGAGGCCGTAGGTTCCGCGATCGAGCGGCTTGCCTTCGATGGTGACCGGATCGCTGAAAGAAATCGTGGTGTTCTCGTTGGCCCCGGCGCGCCAGACTTGGCCGTAGGGAACAAGGGTTCCCCAGATGGTGCGTCCGTTCACTAACGGGCGATGGTAGTTGATGGTGATATCGGTGATGCCAACGCGCTGGCTGAGGGTGGCATGTTGGCTGCCGCGTGGCAGATCGAGCACGAACGATTGCGCGGAGAGAGGCAGCGCTGACAGCAGAAGCACGGTCGCCAAAAGCGACACGATGAGGATGCGGTGTGACATCGGACAGACCTCCGAAATGGTTTGTGGGCAAACGTTAGACGTGGACACTAGACCGATGTGAGCAGCGGGAGTGGGGTGTTGCCGGAGGCCGGCGACGGCTGGGGCCTCGACGCGTCTTCCTAGGCTAGTTTTCGATCACACAGGTTTTCGAGAACGCGGATCGGCGCGACCTGGGGAGTGACCAGAGCGTCGGGCGGAATGATGAAGGTCTGTTCGAGGGCAAACTGTCCGGACAGGGCGGCATGAGGCACGCCGTCGGTGAAAACTAGCCAAGTCGACAGTGGAGGGAAGTCGAGGCGGGTGTGTTGCGCGCTGTCGGACTGAAAAGCCGTGTTTTCTTTCAACCAGTCGTGAAAGCGCAGCATGAACTCGTCGTAAGCAGAGCGGGCAGGAACGGGCAAGCCGACGGAATGAAGGGCCTGCAAGACTCCGCGGCGCGCACCGCCGGACGAGGCGAAATGTGGAAGTCCGGCGGGAATCGCGAAGGCTTGCGCGAGTTCAGGAAAGCGGGGACCGACCATCCATACGCGAGATTGAACGGGGTTTGCGTTGGTGAATACGCGGAGGATTCTCCCGCCGCGGGTAGGACGACTGGGGAAAGCGTCCACGTGGAGCAGGTCGTTTTTTTTGTGCAGGGGCAGGTCGCGGCCCTGTTCTTCGAGCGGACGAAAACTCGCATAGTCGACCTGGAACTTTCGCGAATAGGGAGCGAGCAAGCGGGCGACGAACTGCTCTACCTGCGCGTAGTAGCGGCGCATGATGTCGTGAACGCGTCCTGTTTCCTCGCTGTTACCGGAGAATCCGCGCAGACGATCTTCGCTGGGACGATAGGAAATATTCTTGTGCAGGCGGGAGTCGGCTGGTCGCAAGGAAACAAGGAAATCGAGATCTTGCTGTGGAAGAGGGAAGGGTGGCCGCGAAAAGAAGAGGATTTCCCCGGACTCAAGCTGTGCGCAAGCTCCGCGCGCGCGAGCCGCGCTCCAGGTCGCGTCATAGTCGCGGATTTCCATCCAGGACATCCAGAACATTGTACGGCAGAGAGATGTCTTCCGGACCTTCGGCAATCGTGTGCGTACGTCTACTGGATTTCGAGTGAGACGATTTCGCCTTCGGTTTTCGTGGTGGGGCGGAAGTTGACGGAGATGGGCTGGTTGCGCCAGTCGCAGGAAAAAGAATCGGCGCCGATCACGGTGAGCGATTTGAAATCAGGAGTGTGCAGCTTCCAAATGCGCGCGCCTGTCGAAACCTTAAGGATGGCATCGGGCGAGTGCGAGCAATCCACAGAGAGAAGCTTGCCTTTGAGGAATTGGATGGGTCCAGTGTGAGGCGCCTCGGCCTGCACAGGTTTTGCAGGCTCTTCGTCCGGTTCGGGCTGGGCGGGCCGGGCGACGGGCGTTGCGTGGGCGGGCGGGATGCCGTACCGCTTCAGCGTTTCCATCTCCAGCAATTGTTGTTTGGCGGCGGCAGAGATTTGAGGATTCGCGCTTGATTTCAAGCGATTGAAGACGGCGCGCGCGTCGTCCCATTTTTTGCCTGATGCGTAGATGACACCGAGATTGAACACGTATTGTTCGCTGCGCGGGCTGAGCTTGATGGCGGTTCGAATGGCTTCCAAAGAAGAGTTGATGCCTCCACCTTCGACACGCCCCATGGCAAGCATGTTGTAGGCCTCGGCGAAGTCCGGATACCAATCGATGGTGGTGCGCAGGTCCTGAATCATATTGGAGAGGCCCTGAATTTCCTGTTGCTTGGTCTGGGCCACGCGGTATTTAAGAAGCGCGGAGTAGTAACGGATCCAGGGGTCTTTGGGGTTGGCGTCGGCGGCCTCGTCGAGTTCGTCCGAGGCGGCTTCAAATTGTTTGTTTCGAATGTGGACGTAGGCAAGCACGCGATGAGCGATCGCATTGTTCATCGGGATATTGTCTTTGCCGACGGGCTGCTTGATGAGAAATTGCAGGTCGCGAACGGCCCGATCGCGGTGCTCGGGAAGTCGCGACGCGACGTCGGCGATTGATGCCTGCGCGTCGGGCACGGTGAGTGCGGTGACGTTCATCGCCAAATCATCGGGACCGAGAAGCGCCGCAGATTGCACGGGCTGCGCCGTGAGCAGGCGGTTGTTGCCCGGCTCTTTCGCCACTCTCGAATCGTCGAGCGCGCGAAACAGAGGCGCTAGCGAATGAAAATAATCCTTCACTGCCTGTTCCAACTGCGCTGACGACATGCCAAAAGCCTGCTGGATGGCCTGGTCGGGCTGCACGTTCTGGTTCTGGACGAGGTCAAAATACACGCCCGCCTGGGTGAGCTTGTCCTTATTGATCAGGTAGTGCATTGCCATCCAGGATTGCGCGTAAAACAAAGTGTGGTGAGAACCTTCCATGCCGGTGGAGGTGTCATGCTTGACGGTAAACAGGTCCGGCATGGAAAGCCAGATGGCAGAATTCAGAATTTCTGTCAGGGATTTAGAAGGGCGAGTTTCAGTACGGTTTTCGAGCAAGTCTTCCTGTACGGAGGGCGCGAGTTCCGGGTCGGCGCCGATTTCAACCTGCTTATCAGTGACGCGTATCGAGGAAAAGTATTCGGCAAAGCCTTCATCAAACCAGCCCGGGGTGGGCGGGTAGTTGTAATTCAAGAGCATGTGCGCGAACGGATGCGCGATGACGCGCCAAGGCTCGTCGGCAAAGAGGTTCAGAACAATCCAGGCGCGATCGTCGCCATTCAGGAGAAAAGCGGGTGAGGACGTGGGCTGCCCTTTGACGAGTGGTGCGATCTCCGCATACTCCTTGTCGTTCTTGAGCGCAATCACGGTGAGAGGGACGGGCATGGTCAGGCGTGTTCGCAGAAGCAAGCGTCCTGCCACGGAGCGCATCTGTTCGAGACGGAGCGTGACTTCGCGGCCACGCTTCTCTCCGGCGTCGGTGATGACCGAAAAATGAGCGGTGTGAATTTCGATCCACTTGGGTTCGTCGGCGGCAAAGAGACGCAGGGAAAAGAGCAGGCACAGCGCAAACAAAGAGGCGGCGCGCGGGAGATGTTCGGAAAGCAGCGTCATGGGACCCGTTGAAATGATGCTAGCAGATCGGGCGGGAGGCGCATGCCGGAGGTCAGCGAGAGCGCGCCAGACGTTCTAAAGCGAAGCGAGCGTGTTCGGCAACGACCGGGTCTTCATCCTGCGTGAGCTTTTGAAGTGCGGGGCGGAATTCTTCCTGGCCGCTGTTTCCCATGGCTACGACAGCATTGCGCCGCATGCCAGACAGCTTGGCGCGGCGGATGGGTGAGCCACGAAAGACTTCGCGAAATTCTTCGGCCCGCATTTCGGCGAGCCATTCGAGGGCTGGGTTGACCAAACCGGGCCGAGCTTGAAACTCTGCTGCGCCAGTGACGGGGGCTTTCCTGTTCCACGGGCAGACATCCTGACAAATATCGCAGCCGAACACGTGCGCGCCGACGCGTCTACGCAAACTTTCTGGGATGTCGCCGCGCTTCTCGATGGTGAGATACGAAATGCACCGGGTTGCGTCGAGCTGATAAGGACCGACGAACGCATCCGTGGGGCAGGCGTCAATGCAGCGGGTGCAGGTGCCACAGCGGTCGGGCGCTGGCAAGTCGGGAGTGAGTTCGAGCGAAGTAAGAATCACTCCGAGGAAGAGCCAGGAACCGATCTGCTGGTTGATGATGCAGGTATTTTTTCCAATCCAGCCGACACCTGCGTATTTTGCGTAGACGCGCTCGACGATGGGTCCGGTATCAACGTAGCAGCGGGAGATGAGGGTGGTTTCAACTGCCGAGTCCTTAAGATGCGATTCCAGGGTGCGCAAACGCCGGAGGACGGCATCGTGGTAGTCCTCCTGAGACCAGGCGTAGCGAGAGATCCATCCGCGGCGCGGGTCGCTGCAGGAGATCGAGTAAGGATTGGCCGTGTTGTAGTTGATGGCGCAGACGATGACGCTGCGCGCCCAGGGCGCGACTGCTCGCAGCGAAGACCGCTTGAGATGTCCCGTTTCGTCGCGCGCTTCCATGTAGTGCATTTCACCGGCGTGTCCGGAAGCGATCCACGCGGGAAAAACTTCGAGTTCCGCGAAATCGCGCACGGGAGCGATGCCCGCGAGATCGAATCCGGCGGAGAGAGCGAGACGCTTAACGGTGGCGGCGAGCGTCGACATGAGCAGGGAAGATGGCAATGCAGATTTCATTATCTACCGAAGACCCTGTCGTCGCGATGCTTGCGGTTAGGCCGGGGTGGCCCAGACCTCTTCGATCAGAAGCGAGTTGGATTTCTTGCGCCGGACGGATTCAGATACGGGCTTGGCGGCCCCCAGAGTCGCGAGAACATAAAAGAGAGCGGCATTGGCGGGAATCTGGAGATTGAAGTCGAAAAAGCTGTGCACAAGAATTCCCGAGCAGCCGAGGATCGCGGCCAGCGCGATCGCGCCGTTGGCAGAGGTTTGCCATTCGCCGAACTTGCGTATCGCGGAACGGAAAAACGCCCACAGCAACCAGACCATCAGTGCGAAACCAATTCCGCCCATTTCGACAAGCAACTGAATGTAGTCGTTGTGCGCTTCGTTGATGTAGAACGTCGTCGAGAAGCTGCGATATTCGGGATAGACGACCGGGAAGGTGCCAAGTCCCGTGCCAATCCAGGGATGATGGGTGAACATGCGCAGCCCATCGCGATCAATGCCGAGGCGAACACCGCCATCGAGTTCCTGGCGCGCTTCGGCGCCAACCGACACCAGGCGTGATGCGATTGCGCCTCCGCCGATCCAGGCGATGACGCCGAACGTGACCACGATAAAAACTCCGAGAGCGAGGCCGAGGCGCGTGCCACGTTTTTGCAGGGAGAGTATTCCCGCCATCACGCCGATTTCGACGATAAATGCCAACATGCCGCCGCGCGAGCCGGAGAGAAAAATCGTTCCTGCCATCAAGGAAGCTGCAGATGCGGCGAAGAGCTTCTCGCGACCGCGCAAGAAGGACGTGAGGGAAGCAACCAAGGGGATGGGCACCAGCAATTCCATCAGTCCGGCATAGTGGTTGTGATTCACGTAGGGGCCGAAGATCCAACCGCCAAATTCGGGCGTCCAGATCCAGTAGACTTTGCCGCCGGAAGTGAAGCTCTGAAGTATGGCAAAGAGCGCGATCGCCGTGCCGTAGACGCTGAAAAGGACCGCCAGTTTGCGGATTTGCGATCCTCGCCTGACAGTTTGCACAGCCAGAAAGGCGAGTGTGCCGTATGCGAAGTAAAGAAGCAGGTCCGAGCGGGTCTGGTACGGATAGGCGCTGTGGCGAAACACGAGTTGCACCAAAACGAGCGCCGCGAACGCGACCATCGGCGGGAACAGGGCATTCGTCTGGATGGTCAACTCAGGATTCATCAACTGACGAACAACCCAAAGAACAAGAAGGAGTGCGCTTCCGGCCTGAAGTGCAAAGATTGCCCAAGGATCGGTCGACCCAAATGCCAGCGGAGCGAACAGTACAAGAGAGAACACTCCGGCGGCGAGGAGTTGAGAAGCGCGGCGCTGGCGCGGCGTTTGTTGCGCGACGGCCGAGTTGGTCTTGGACAGCGCGTTGGGCAAGGACTATCTCGGATTACTTGAGGCCAAGATCGAAATCGTCGACCCAGAGCCTACCACGAATTGTATTTCCCGCAGGGTTCCGTTCAATCAGAACGATAAGAAGACGCGAGTCAGGCGTAGTGGTGAAGGTCCCCTCAACTTGCTTCCACTCGCCGTCCGAGTGTTTTAATTCTTCACTGATGAAATAACTCTGGCCGCTGTATAGATCGCGGACCGCGAAGACAGGGCCGCCAGCGCCTTGAATGTCTTCCGATTTGTAGAACGCGCTGAACTCGTAAGTCTTATTTCCCTCGACCGGCACGAGCTGATGAACTCCAGCGTCATTGATGCCTTCACCTTCGAAGACGATCGAAAGCGATCGATGACCAACGTGGAACTGAGTAGGATCGAGTGTGAGAGTGACACCGCGCTGCACACGGTAATTCCAGTCGAAGCCGCCGTTGAGGACATCCAGGTCGAATCGCGCGTTTACGATCAGGTTACTGGAAGGAACGTAGGCGCTGAGTCCCAAAGGTGAGGCGGCCTGCTGCCAAACCAATCGCGCCTGGTCCACGCGGTGGTCAGAGATGAGAAACTTGATGTACTCAAACAGGTTCCGACGGTCGAATGGGCACCGCATGTCGACGATCCGCTGCCAGACTTTGGCGGCGCCATCGGGATCCTTCTTACTCATCAAAAATTGAAGGAATGCGAGGTTGGCTTCAACCGTATTGGGTACAACGCGCGCCAGGAGGTTGTCTACGTCGGGCGAGGCGCGCCAGCACAATTGAAGGACGAGTCCTGCCATGTTGGGCTGATTCTCGAGCACCATGCGGAGCTGGCGGAAAGCGAGATCGTTGTCTCCTTGCACGAGAAAAAAGTTACCCGCTTCCCAAGCGACGTCTGGATTGGTGGGGTTGGCGCGCATGGCATTCTCGATCGCATCGCGCTGCCCGGATGAATTTCCATCCACCTGATAAGCAGCCGCCAGGTCGAGCCAGAAGCGGGCGATGTGCGGATTGAGACCTACCGCGGCACGATAAAAGGGCAACGCCGCAGCGGGATCATTCTGCACAAAGCCCAGAAATTTTCCCATGCGGTATTGATAGTCCGCATTGCCGGGAGCGAGGCGGGCAGCTAGCTGGAGACGAGACGGTTCGTCGCTTTGTGCTAGTTGGAACGCGGCAAAATCGCGAGCGGAAAAGAGGAACTGCAGAGCAGCGAGCGCCAATACTGCCGACAGCGTAAACTTCCTGGCCGGGTTCTCCAACGTGATGGCCATGCGATGCGGTTAGTGGAACTCAACAGCGTTCAGGCGCTTTCGGACGAAGGCGCTTTGGCGTCGCCCGAACCAGAGTGACCGCCGTCTTCTTCGCGATAGTACACGTCGCCGTACTTCCCCTGATATTCGTAATAGTAGTAGTAATCGGGGGAGGACAGGTCGACGGCATTGAGAAGGACGCCGGTGACACGAGCGTTGACCTGCGCGAGAATGTCGCGCGAACGGCGCAAAGCCTGCTTGGTTGTCTGCCCCGAGCGGATGACGAGTACTACAGAATCGACGCGCGGTGAGAGAACCACTGCGTCCGTTACGGAAAGCGTGGGCGGCGTGTCGATGACGATGTGGTCGTACTGCTCGCGCAGGTCGTCCAGCATATCCTTCATTTGGGACGAGGCGAGCAACTCTGCGGGATTCGGGGGCGGCGTACCGGCGGCGAGGATCGAGAGGTTCGGCAGAATCGGCGAACGCGTGATGGTTTGCTCGAGCGTCGCTGATCCGGTCAGAACGTTGCTAAGGCCACTGCGCGGCCCCATGCCCAATGTCTTGTGAACGCTGGGACGGCGGAGATCGGCATCGACGAGCAGGACGCGAACGCCTTTTTGCGCGAGCACGATGGCGACGTTAATGCTGGTCGTTGTTTTGCCCTCTTGCGGACGGGCCGAGGTGATCATGATGACTTTCGGCGGAGCACCGAGGCTGGAGAGCAACAGGGAGGTGCGCAACGCGCGATACGATTCGGCCATCTGAGACTGCGGACGCGAGACGGTAACCAACTCGACGACTTCCTTCGACGGGGCAACAGTCAAGCGTTTCAGCGCCGTGGGCGACGCGTTGTTAGCAGACCCGAGCGGTATCATGCCGAGCGGCGGCAGTCCGGAAACCACTTGCGCCTGCTCGGTGGTGCGCACGGTGTTGTCCATGTTCTCGAGCAGGAATGCGAGCCCGATGCCGGACGTGAGGCCCAGCACCAAAGCAAACGCAAGGTTCCGCGGGATATTCGGTTCGCTCGGTGCAGTGGGCGCACGCGCCGCGTCGACCTGGCGAATGTTCGAGGACTTCAGACCCGCCGTGACGGTGGCTTCCTTCAGTTTCTGCTGTAGTCCCTCATACAGCTGGCGATAGGTATCCGCTTCCCGTTTCAAAATGCTGTATTCGATGGCGCTTTCGTTCAGCTTGTTGGCTTCCTGCTTCTGCTTTTCAAACTGCGCGCCGAGCATTTGCTCCTGCTGGAGCGCGGTAAGGTACTCGCCCTTAATGCGGTTCGCGATTTTCTTCAGCTCGAGCTGTAGCTGGCGGTCAATTTCTCCCAACTGTCCATTGAGCTGAGCGACTTTTGGGTAGGCAGGTCCGAACTGTGTACCGAGTTCCGCGATCTGAATTTTGAGGTCGGCCTGCTTGGCGCGCAAACTCGCCAAAAGCGACGAAGGCGAGGCAGAGCCGCTGGTTCCGGCTGATTCGAGCACGCTGGCCGCATTGGCGACTGAATCAGCATCGCCCGCTTCAATCAAGCGGTAGAGCGCTTCTTTTTCCATCCGGTTCGACTCAGCGGCGGTGAGCTCCTTGTTCAGCTCGCCGAGTTTTTCCGTGATGATGTTCTGCTTTTCATCGGTGCCGAGGATTTCATGTTCCTTCTGATACTTGACCAGTTTTTCCTGGGAGAGCTCGACGTTCATCTTGACGTCGACCAGTTGCTTTGTAAGCCAGTCCGCCGCCTTCATGGTCGAGTCGAATTTCGAAGTGTAACTCTGCTCGATATAGGTCTTGGCGAGCGTGTTCACGATGGAGGCAGATAATTGAGGGTTCGTGCTGGTGTACTGGATGATGACAATTCGCGTGTTCGGCTTCAGCGACACACGCAGTCCGCTCTTGAAAGCCCCTAGCAAAGAAGCAGTACGTGCCGGGTCGGGCCCTTCCAGCGAGTCGAGCGACAGGTTTGGATCAGGTGTGCTTCCCGGCTTGCCTCCGAACTCCGGCATACGCTGAAGTTTCAGCGTACTGATGACCTGCGAAGCGAGGAGATCGCTCTGCAGAATGTTGACTTCGGTATCGAGATCGGTGGGGTCGTAATACTCTGAACCCATGTTGCCGGAGTCTTTGAAATTGACGAGGTTGTAGTCGGGCTTATTGATGACGATGCTGCCGGACGCGCGGTAGATCGGGGTCATCTTCAGAGTGGCGATGGTGACAACGCTGAAGATGGCGACGAGGCATCCGATGACCGTCCATTTGCGCTTGATGAGAACGCGCAAATACTCGCGCAAAGCGGATTCCTGAGGGGGCAGCCAAGTGGGCAGGTGGGGCGAATTCAATTCCAAAGGCACGCCGGGAACCACTTCCCGAATCGACGAGCTACCTGGCTTCACCAGATGGCCTGAATCCATCAAGACTCCTTCAAATCATGCGCGACCGAAAGTGGCAACGATCCACCCGCCATCCCCTAAGAAGTGGACCTTGAAAAGCGGACACGGAGCTGGATTCTGGACAGTTCCGTGAGCCGCCATTTTAGCACCCGGAAACTTTCGAGTCTCCCGATTTCATTGCAGATTTATCAGCGTTATCTGAGGCTCGCAGGCAAGCGTTCGCTATACTAGCTGGCGTTGTTGCGGAGTTGTAACAAGCGTGGATTCTCGCGTCTGGTGAGGCAGGCAGGAATGAATTGGGCGGAGCAGTCGGTACTGGTGACGGGTGGGACGGGGTCATTCGGCAAGAAGTTTGTCGAAATCATGCTGCGGGCATATCACCCGAAACGGCTGGTGATTTTCAGCCGCGACGAACTGAAGCAGCACGACATGAAGACTTCGGGCCTGGACGACCCGAGCCTGCGATATTTCATCGGGGATGTGAGGGACGTGGAACGCCTGGAACGAGCGCTGGCGGGCGTGACCGTCGTGGTCCATGCGGCGGCCCTGAAGCAGGTTCCGGCATGCGAGTACAACCCATTCGAAGCCATCCAGACAAACATCATGGGCGGCCGCAATGTGATCGATGCCTCGATTAATCAGGGAGTGAAGCGGATCCTGGCGCTCAGCACCGATAAAGCGGTGAATCCCATCAACTTGTACGGCGCAACCAAGCTGTGTGCGGAAAAAGTGTTTGTCCAGGCGAACGCCTACGCAGGAGCGCGCGACACGCGATTCAGCTGCGCGCGCTACGGAAACGTGGTCGGCAGCCGCGGCAGCGTGATTCCGATGTTTTTGGAGCAGAAGAAGCGAGGCAAGATCACGATCACGGACCCGCGCATGACGCGTTTCTGGATCACGCTCGATCAGGGAGTGAAATTCGTGATCCGCTGTATCGAGCAAATGCACGGCGGCGAGATTTTTGTTCCCAAGATTCCGAGCATGCGCCTGACAGACATGGCACAGGCAGTGGCTCCAGGCTGCGAGATCGAGTACATCGGAATTCGTCCGGGTGAGAAGCTGCACGAGGCGTTGGTTTCCGAAGATGAAGCGCGGAATACGGTGGAAACCGATGAGATGTACGTGATTCAGCCGAACCATCCGTGGTGGAAGAGTGCAAACTGGATGAACGCCCGCGCATTGCCCGACGGTTTTCGCTACGCCAGCGACACAAATACGGAGTGGATGACCGACCAGCAGGTCAGAGACATGGTGGAGCCTGCGGAGACGCCCAAGACCAAAGTCGGGGCAGGACGATAGAACTTCGCTGGCGGAGGCGGTTCACGCCGATCGGCGTACAAAACTTCTTATGGCGGTAGGCCCTACAACCCGGGCAGCCCTTGCGGTCAACGGCGGCACCCCAATTCGCAAAACACTGCTGCCTTACGGCCGGCAGTCGATCGATGAGGATGACATTCAAGCTGTCATTGGCGTATTGCGCTCGGACTGGTTGACGACCGGCCCGAAGGTCGGCGAGTTCGAAGAGGTGTTTGCCGAGCGCGTCGGCAGAAAATACGCCGTGAGCTACAGTTCAGGAACTGCGGCGCTCCACGGCGCGGCGTTTGCTGCCGGACTCAAACCAGGCGATGAAGCCATCACGACGCCCCTCACGTTCGCTGCGACGGCGAATTGCGTGTTGTACCAGGGCGCCCGTCCAGTGTTCGCAGACGTCTGCAACGACACGCTCAATATCGATCCTGACGAGGTAGCACGACGGATTACGTCAAAGACGCGTGCCGTGTTGCCTGTTGATTATGCGGGCCATCCCGCGGACCTCGACCCCATTGTTGAACTCGCGAAGAAACATGGTGTGATCGTCATCGAAGATGCGTGTCACGCGCTGGGCGCCGAACATCAGGGACGAAAAGCGGGAAGCGTTGGCGACATGGCAGTCTTCAGCTTCCACCCGGTGAAACATGTGGCCACTGGCGAGGGCGGGATGGTAGTGACGGACCGTCCGGAGTTTGCCGAAGCCTTGCGGCGTTTTCGAAATCATGGAATCTCCAGTGATGCCAGAGACAGGCAGACTGCCGGGCAATGGCATTACGAGATGGTGTTGCTCGGCTACAACTACCGCCTCACGGATCTCGCATGTGGGCTGGGAATTTCACAATTGAATAAGCTTGAGGGTAACCTGCGGCGACGTCGCCAGATTGCGGCACGGTATACGGCAGCATTGGGATCGCTGCCGGGCGTGATCCCGCCCGCGGTGAGAGCTGGCGTGAACCCCGCATGGCATCTCTATCCGATTCGCGTTGACCAAACAAAATTGAGGGTGGGTCGCGCGGAAATCTTTCGCGCGCTTCGGGCGGAGAATATCGGCGTCAACGTTCACTACATTCCCGTGCATTTGCATCCCTATTACCGCAACGAGTTCGGTTATCGGGGCGGGGAATTCCCGATCGCGGAGTCAGCCTACGAGCAGTTGATCAGCTTGCCGATGTTTCACGGAATGACGGACCAGGATGTCGAAGACGTGATCGCGGCGGTGGGTAAAGTGGCCGCGCATTTTGCCATCTGAGCTACCCGGTCAAAACGGAGGTCGAGGGAATGACGGGAAAGACACACGCGACGCCGCAGCTTGCGGAGTGGCAGGGCGACTTTGGCCGGAGCTACACGGACCGGAATTTCATCACTCCGGAAGAAGTCGACGCGCTATGGATTAAGAATTATGGCGTTAGCCGCACAGCGCTAAACCTTGAATTTCTGCGCGAAATTCCGAAGAATGCCAAGATTCTCGAAGTTGGATGCAATCTTGCAAACCAACTTGTGCTTCTCCAAGGGATTGGATACCAGCATCTTTACGGCATCGAGGCCCAGAGTTACGCGCTGGCGGCAACGCGCACACGCGTGCTCGATTTGAACCTGATTCAGGGAACCGCGTTCGACATTCCTTACAAAGACAACTTCTTTGATGTGGTTTTCACGGCGGGAGTGCTCATCCACATCGCCCCCGAAGATCTCGATCAAGCGCTGGCTGAGATCCATCGGTGTGCGCGCACATATATTTGGGGCTCGGAGTACTACGCACCGGTTCCACAAGAAGTCGCCTATCGCGGGCATGACTCTCTGCTTTGGAAATCTGACTTCGCCGCCGAATACCTTCGACGTTTCCCTGATCTGGAGCTCGTGAAAGAGCAAAAGCTTCCTTATCTGGCGGGCGGGAACGTCGATTCGATGTTCTTGTTGCGAAAAGTCCGGTAACGCCTTGATTGCGCCGAATTACGATCTCACCGACGTACGCCGATGAACACAATCGCAATCATCCAGGCTCGACTAGGCAGCACGCGACTTCCAGGTAAGGTGCTGGAAGACCTGTCCGGACAAACTGTGCTGGCATGGGTTGTCTCGCGGGTGCGGCTTGCGAAGCTGGTGGATTCGGTGGTAGTCGCGACCACCAAAGAAGCACTCGATGAAGCCATTGTTCGAGAGTGCGCGATGCTGGGTGTCGATGTGTTTCGGGGCGACGAACAGGACGTGCTCGACCGCTTCTTTCGTGCGGCACAATGGAAAGGCGCGTCCACGGTAGTCCGGATCACCGCAGACTGTCCACTTATCGACCCTGGAGTTACCGATACGACGATCAGCACGTTCCTGGCGAGGCAACCGGATTATGCAAGCAACACGCTCGAGCGAACTTATCCGAGAGGTCTTGATACTGAGGTTGTTTCGCTCACGGCGCTTGAACGCGCGTGGAAAGAAGCACGAGAGCCTTATCAGCGCGCGCACGTAACCCCTTATCTCTATCAAAATCCACAACTGTTCAAATTGGTTTCAGTGAAAGGCGATGCCGACTACAGTTCCGACCGCTGGACGCTTGATACCGTGGAAGATCTCAAATTCCTTCGCGCAGTGTGCGATCGATTCAGAGGACAGGGGGAGATGACGTGGGTCGACATTCTAGCGCTTTTGGAACGTGAACCCGGTCTGCGCCATATCAACAACAAAGTGCCCCAAAAGGCGATGCACGAAGGCTAAACTGAACTTCAGGGACTTCTTCAGCGAACAACCCAGTGCATGAAACTTCTGCTCATACATCCTGATGATCGGTTGCAGAATGGTCCGTGGGCCGGTTTGCGTTGGGACCGGATTGTCGATCTTGGGAGAAGCGGGCGGGCGTCGTATTGCGCCGCCGTGGCACATTACGGATGCGACGTGTCGCCGGTGGACTCGCTGCGGGAGGGCTTCGCCGAGATTCACGCTGTGCGAGAGTTGCTGGCGCATGGATTGGGACATGTGGCCGACCGCTTTGGCATCGATTGGTGGGAACTCACAGCGATCCTCGCGCATTCTCAAATCGAGAGCCTGACTTTACTGAAGAAGCTGGCGGCAACGATCGAGCCGGGTGCAGAGGTCCACATTACGCGGCCGGGTTTCAGCGCATCGGCACTCGAGTTGCTTCTAGGATCGCAGGTGCAGGTCATTTCCCGAGCCAATGATTCGCGGAAGCGAGGGCTGGGTCATTATGTGCGGGTTGCTCGAAAGTTTCCGTTGCGCCAGCTGACGCAGATCTTCTGGGACAAGACGGATGCCGGGTATCAATGGCGAGGGCGTGTTTCTACACGAGCAAAGCCTCACAAGAAGCCGGTGGTGCTGTTGCCGACAGCCTACGTGAATGTCTCGCGGACCGGAATCGGTTATGCAAAGGCTATCCCGGAGTTAGATTTTCTTCTCGTGGCAACACGACCAAGCGGATGGCTGTCCGACGTGCCGTCAAACGTGGGCAGAGCGTGGCTCCGCTCGTACGCTTCGTTCGACGTCCGAGGTCGTCGAGACGAATTCCAGCATCTGATGGAGTGCTGGAAAGGCCTTCGAGCAAAGCTGGAAGCCGAGGTCATTTTCAAAACCTTTGCGGACCTTGGTGGATTCGACGACTTTCCCGCGAAAGTTGCACAGGGGCTGGAGATTCGCGACGCATGGCGAAACGTGTTCGATCGCGAACCCGTGCAAGCTGTGCTCTGTGCCGACGATAGTAATCCGTATACGCATCTACCTCTGTTGTTGGCGGAAAAGAGGAGTTTGCAAACGGTAGCATGTCATCATGGCGCGCTTGATGGCCGCTACATGCTGAAGCAAACCCATGCGGACGCGCTGCTGGCCAAGGGAGCCATGGAGGAAGACTATCTGGTTCGGGTGTGCGGGGTGCCGCGAGAAAAAGTGGAAGTAGGAGCGCCGCCCGGAGGCGAGCGCGTCAAAGCGAACCGGGCCGTGAACTCCAATTCTCCCATCGTGTTTTTTTCCGAAGTGTATGAAGTGAGCGGGAATGGACGGACGGTAGAGTTCTATCGCGACGTGTTACCGTCGCTTGCGGATTTGGCGATTCAACATGGACGAGAATTGATCGTCAAGTTGCATCCGGCCGAGAGCCTCGTTGAGCGAACAAAATTCGCGCTCGAAGTGTTGTCCGAAAATCAGCGTAAGGTCACGCAGGTGGTTGCCGGAAGGCTGGACCCGACCTTCCTCAGCAGCATATGGTTCGGTGTCACGGTGCTATCGAGCGTGGCGGTGGAGTGCGTGGTCCTGAATATTCCTTGTTTCCTGTGCCGATGGCTGGAGTTCTGGCCCTACGGGTACATCGATCAATTCCTGCGGTTCGGAGTTGGAATTGGGCTCGACAGGCCAGAGGATATGGCGAGAATTCCTGAGCTGCTGGCTGCGTACCGACCAAGCGCGGCGCTGGCGGAAACTTGTTCGAAGCCGATTGTTCGGCAACGGTTGCAGGAGTTGCTGGCGAGTAGTGAACGTGCGGCGCCGGTTGCGGTTACTGAGGGACGGACATAACGGAGCTCATGAGTACAGGTCCCCTTTTATTTCGTGCGGATGCCTCCACACAAATGGGAACGGGGCATGTCATGCGATGTCTCGCGCTGGCGCAGGCCTGGCAGGACGAGGGTGGCGAGGTCGTATTTGCTTCTGCGGAGATTACTAAAGCTATCGAAGACCGCCTGCGCGAGGAGAACGTGAAACTGATCGTGCTTCCCGTTGCTGCGGGTAGTGCGAAAGACGTGGACCAGACGAGCACCGCGGCAAAAGAATGCGGCGCGCAATGGATCGTCGTGGATGGATATCAATTTCACGCACCGTACCAGCGGTCCCTGCAGCAAGCTGGTCTGAAGATCCTGTATGTAGACGACAATGCGCATTTGGAGCATTACTGGGCGGACCTCGTTCTGAACCAGAATGCACACGCGGGGGAGGATCTTTACAAGAATCGTGAGCAGAAAACGCGCCTGCTGCTAGGCCCGCGTTATGCCCTGTTACGCCGTGAGTTCAACAACTGGAGAGGCTGGAAGCGCGACACTCCTCAGGTCGCCCGCAAGGTATTGCTGACAATGGGAGGGAGCGATCCTGAGAACGTCACGAAGTGGATCCTTCAACTCTTACGCGAGATGGAGATCGAAGGCCTGGAGATCACAGTGGTGTTGGGTGGCAGTAACCAGCATCGCGTAAGCGTTGACGAGGCGGCGGCGCCGGCGGGGACGATTCTGAAAACCAATGTTTCCAGCATGAGTGAACTGATGGCGTCCGCTGATGTGGCAATCGCCGGGGCTGGAACGACGACGTGGGAGCTGTGTTTCATGGGAGTTCCGGCACTGCTCATCGAACTGGCCGACAACCAGGCTCGCGTTGCTTCCCAGATGCAAACTTTGGGCGTCGCAAGGAGTCTTAGGAAGACGAAGCGCTCGAAAAGTTCTTTCTTTTTGTTGTTCAAGGAACTGATCGAATCGCGGGAAACGAGGAGCCGCATGGCTGAAAAAGGGCGGGCCCTCGTCGATGGTTACGGTGCGTCTCGTGTCTGCTCATTTCTGGATGGTGCGGTGCGATTGCGTCGAGCGGAGGCGAAAGACTCCAGGATGATTTGGAACTGGGCAAACGACCCGCTGACCCGAGCAGTTTCTTTTTCCAGTGATCCAATTCCGTGGGAGAGCCATGTGGATTGGTTTGAGTCCCAACTCGCCGATTCGAACGCGATGTTCTATGTGGCAATCGATGCGAACGCAGCACCCTTGGGGCAAGTACGGTTTAACGTGGACAATGGACGGGGCACGGTCTCCATTGGGCTCGGCTCCGAACATCGAGGCAAGGCGCTGGGGGTGAAAGTTCTGGATCAGGCAGTGGAAGAAGTCTTCCAGACCGGTCGGGTCCGCCAGTTGGACGCCTACGTCAAAGCCGATAATCAGGCATCGTTGCGACTTTTCGAGCGTGCTGGCTTTCGCGAAGTGGGCAAGGAAAGAGTGAAGGGCGTGGATGCAATCCATTTTTTGTTGAGTCGCACGGGGCCCCTTGCATGATGCGCGAGTTTCAAATCAACGACCGGCCGATCGGACCGGGACGACCCGTGTACGTAGTTGCGGAAATTTCTGCAAACCACAACCACGACTTTGAAAAGGCCGTGAACATCGTGCGGGCGGCCAAGGAAGCCGGCGCCGACGCCATCAAACTCCAAACCTATACAGCAGATACGATCACGATTGACGCACGGCAGGAGCACTTCCGAGTCGGCGGCGGCACGCTCTGGGACGGTACGACGCTTTACGACCTTTATCGCGAAGCGTACACACCGTGGGAATGGCAACCCAAGCTTAAACAAGTCGCAAACGATTTCGGTATGGATCTGTTCGCAAGCGCCTTCGATGCTACGGCGTTGGATTTTTTGGAACAGATGGGAGTCCCGGCGCACAAAGTGGCTTCGTTCGAACTGGTGGATATCCCACTCATTCAGAAGATGGCCGCCACGGGAAAACCGCTGATCCTCTCAACCGGAATGGCCACGGCGGAGGAAATTGAAGAAGCTGTTGCGGCAGCGCGCAAGGCGGGAGCCAAACAGATTGCCCTGCTCAAATGCACGAGTTCCTACCCTGCAAAGCCAGAGGCGATGAACCTGCGCACGATCCCCGAGTTGATGCGTCGATTCGAGGTTCCCGTGGGGCTTTCGGATCACACGATGGACGTCGCGGCTCCAGTCGTGGCAGTGGCGCTTGGCGCGTGCATCATTGAAAAACATCTGACGTTGTCGAGAAACACCCCAGGGCCGGACAGCGCATTCTCGCTCGAACCAGCGGAATTCAAGGCTATGGTGCATGCTGTGCGTACCGCCGAGAAGGCGCTCGGGGAAGTGCACTTTGGTCTCGGCGCGTCCGAAGAAAAGAGTCGAGCTTTTCGTCGTTCTCTTTTTGTGACCGCAGATGTGCGGCAAGGAGAAGCCTTCACGGATCGAAATGTCAGGTCGATTCGCCCCGGCCATGGATTGCACACGCGACACCTGCCGGAAGTGTTGGGCCGGCGAGCAACGCGCAACATCGAGCGCGGTACCCCCTTAAGCTGGGAACTGGTTCAACGCTCATGATTTTTTTCAGCACTTTGCTGAAGCGCGCAGTTTACCCGGCCCTCTCCGCCAGCGGGATTCTTCGTCATTACGCACGGGATGGTCAGCTATGCGTTCTTACCTACCATGGAGTGCGTCCGGCCAACTACCGGTCGATCGACCCCGCGCTCGATGGCGGGCTGGTCACAGCGGACATGCTCTGCAAACAGCTTCGCCTATTGAAATCGCGCTACAACGTGGTCAGCCCCGACCAAGTGAGGCAATGGATACATCAGGAATCGGAATTGCCGCCTCGCGCAGTGCTCGTGACCTGTGATGATGGGCTCGAAAACACACTTACAAGGATGCTGCCCATTTTGCAGGACGAGCAGGCCCCATGCCTTTTCTTTGTTACAAATTCAGCGGCAACGCAAGATCCTGAAATGCTCTGGTACGAAGAGCTGTATCTGATGTTTCTTACAGTGCCCAATGGCGTGGTGCGTGTGCCGGAACTGAATGTGGAAGAAAACAGCGCGGATAAAAAACGCCTGCGGGCGGCCTGGTGGAAAGCCACCAGAAAACTTTCCACGTTGGACCGAACCGGTCGCCGGGAAGCACTCGACCGCGTCCGCAAGGCGTGCGGCCTGTCGGAAGACTGGCAGGATCGCTATCGCGAAGACCCTTCTTTGCGGGAGCGTTTTTTCATCATCACGATCGATGGACTCAGAAAGCTTGTTGACGCCGGCATGACGATCGGAGCTCACACTTTGAGCCATCCCGTATTGCCGCAAATGACCTGCGAGTTGGCCCGGGTTGAGATTGAAGACAGCGGTAGGCTCCTTGAAGAAGCGCTGGGGTTCCGAATCTGGAGTTTCGCCTACCCTTTTGGCGATCCGGCTTCCGTGGGAGAAAGAGAAATCGAGATTGCAAAGCATGCGGGCTACACCTGCGCATTTGTGAACTGCGGCGGAGGATTCGAAACATTTGTTCCGTCCTTTGCCGTCCCCAGAGTGCATCTGACTGCCGACATGACGCTGGGCGAATTTGAGGCGCACGTGAGCGGTATGCATAGGGACTTGCGAAGTCAGGCGGGACGGCTGGTGAAATGAGATGTGGTGGAATCACGCTCAGTGAAATCACAGCCGCTCAAATGAAGATGGATGGGTTGTCAAAAGATGATCCGAATCGCGCCGTGTATAACGAGCCAGCGGTAGCGGCTCATTACGCTCGCCTTGAGTATTTGTCGGCCTGTGAACAAATGTTGTTTGAGACTTATTTGCGTCGTGGCATGAAAATACTTGACATCGGGGTTGGCGGAGGCCGCACCACACCTTGCCTGGCTGCCTTGGCATCGCATTACATTGGAATCGATTACGCTCCGGCGATGATTTCCGCCTGTCGAGAGAAATTCCCCGATCTCGAGTTCCGAGTGGGACATGCGGACGATTTACAAGAGTTTGATCCGGGCAGCTTCGACGCCGTTGTGCTCGCATTCAACAGTCTGGATTATGTGATCCCAGACAGCGCGCGCGCGAAAGCGTTGGCGGAGTTTCATCGCGTCCTGAAACCTGGGGGGACCTTGATAGTTTCGTCGCATAACCCGCGCGCAATTTTCCATCGGCCTTCGTGGAACGCCGGTCGCCTCGATTCGCTGGCGGAGAGAATGGCGGGAGGAAGTCTGGTTATAAGGAATTGTGCGAAGGCGATTCTTGCCGCCGCTTCGGCGGGAACAGGCTTCGCGCGTTGTGCTGTGACTTCAGCGGCACGCATGATCACGCGTGTTCCAAGAAGCGCATTCTGGCGCGGAGAGGGCTACATGACAGATCCCGCCCACGGAGGCTTACTCACCCATTATGCGACGCCCGAAATCGTACAATCCGAGTTGACCCAAGCGGGATTTCGTATGGTGCGCTTGCAGGGAGATGACTATCCTTTGCAGAGTCGACCATTCATTACGGATTGGTACTACTACGTCGCGACCCTTGCAGGTTCTTGAGTCCACCAATTTGCGAGTCATCGTTCATCGAGAAATTCCCGACGATCCGAAACTTCGTCGCGAGTGGAACGCTCTAGTTGCGCAGACTGAGAGCCCGCAGGTTTTCTACACGTATGAGTGGGCGAGAGCGGTGGCGCATGCGTTCGGCGACCAAACGGCGCCGTGGCTGTTGCTCACTTATAACGGCGAGAGGCTTAGCGGTGTGGCCGCCCTTTCTGCAGTCTCCGGCAATACGACGGCGCAATTTCTTTGCGGTACGACGGCTGATTATTGCGACTTCGTCAGCCGTCCACCTGATCGCGAGATGCTGGTTGAAAGTGTTCTGTCCGAGCTGCGAAGAGACGGCATCGAGAATATTGTGCTCGCCAATTTGCCGGCTGATTCGCCTACGGTACGGGTTTTAGCAAACGCTCGAACCAAATACGGTTTCCATATTTTCCAGCGCACAGGATACCGCTGCGCACAAGTGACACTAGGCGGCAGGGAACAACGCGCGAAACTCAAGGAAGAGCTGGATAAGAAGAAGATGTTCCGCCGCAACATCAATTTCTTGCGCCGCGAAGGAGCGGTCGGGCTGAAGCATCTGCGTGCGGAGGGGCAGGTTCTAAAAGCGTTGCCGGAATTTTGCGAAGCTCATGTCGCACGCTTCCTGGCCACAGGGCGTATCAGCAATCTGGTTCGCTCCAGCAGGCGCGCATTCCTGACCGAGTTGGCGAGCGGTCTTTCAAAAATCGATGCATTGACTCTTACCTGCCTGACCCTGGGAGATAAAGCGATCGCATGGAACTACGGATTTCAATTCCAAGGGAGTTGGTTCTGGTACCAGCCCACCTTCGACAGCCGATTGGAAGAGCATTCGCCAGGGTATCTCATGCTGTCGAAGATCGTGATGGAAGCCTGCGACGATCAAAAGATGACAACTGTCGACCTGGGACTTGGAGCCGAAGGATACAAGGAACGGTTTGCGAACGCGTCGCGCGAAACGCTGCATATCACGCTTTCATCCAACATTTTGCAGCATACGCGGGCGGCCGGACGCTACCGTGCGGCGGCGGCAATCAAATCGGTGCCGCAGGCCGAAACATTCGCTCGCGGATTAATCTCGCGAGCGACGGGTGTTCGACGACGTTTCCACGAGCATGGCCTGCCGAATTTTGTGCGGTGGAGTGCGACACGAGCGGCTGGTTTCATTGCAACCCGCGAGCAAGTTGATTTTTTTGAGTGGACCGAGGAGAGGCCGGAGGCCTACCAGTCGCCAGAGAGTCTTACTTTGAAACCAGTTAACCTGCGCACGTTGGCGCGTGCTGCTATGAATAACGAGCGTGAGGAAGGGACACTCGTGTATGCCTTGCGGTCGGCAAAACGGTTGCGCACGCCCGACAGCGACGCGGCAGGTTTCTACCTAGCGGACGATGCTGACGCGCCGCTGCATTTTTGTTGGGTGACGCGATTCGATGGGTTCTTCATGGAAGAACTTGGCATACGTTTGGAGGATCCGGCGAAGGACTTGGCAATGATTTTTGACTGCTGGACTCCAGTTGCGACGCGCGGCCACGGATATTACGGCGCCGCCATTCGGTTGCTGGCGCAGAGAGTCTTGCGCGAAGGAGGACAGCCCTGGATTTTCAGCGCGGCCACGAATCAATCGTCCATCCGTGGAATTGAGAAGTCCGGATTCGTGAAACGTTATTCGATGATTCGCAGCCGAACCTTGGGCTGGCAAAATGTTAAGCGAATCCATTCGCGAGCCGCACAAAAATCCGCAATATTCGCTGCTCAATCGCAAATGCTGATTTAGACTCGAACCGCGGGTTTCACGCCCTCGCGCGGATTGTCACTACCGTCTAACATGGCTCTTCCACCCATCGTTCCTGAACCAACATTGCCGGAAACCACGTCTGCGGCCGAAGGAACGCAAAAGTTCCGCTCGCAGATGGGACACATCTCACGACACTCGGCAGTATTTTTTGCGGGAACCATGTTCACGGCAGCCGCCGGGTATGTGTTCAAGGTGTACGTCGCACGTCGGCTAGGAGCAGAAGCATTAGGGGTCTTCACGCTGGGTATGACGATGGTCGGCTTCCTGGGCGTGTTCAACGCTTTGGGGTTGCCTCAATCAGCCGTCCGTTTTGTAGCGTTATATAAGGCGACAGAAAACTACGGCGCGCTACGTAGTTTTATGGCCCATGCTATCGGGCTGCTCCTGATCGCCAATCTGCTTCTTGGCGCGCTCATGCTGACCGCGGGTCCCTGGGTGGCGCAACACTTTTACCACACGCCGGCGCTTGTTCCTTACCTTCCTCTTTTTGTGCTGCTGATGCTTTCCGCTGCGCTAACGGGGTTCTTCGGGCAAGTTCTCCAAGGCCATAAAGACGTATCTCGCCGGACCGTGATCACAAACTTCATCGGAACGCCACTGATGATGGTGCTGAGTGTGATCCTGATCGAGCTTAGGTTTGGCTTGCGCGGTTACATCAGCGCTCAAGTGGCCAGCGGCGCGGTTGTTTTCACTCTGTTGACGGTCGTCGTCTGGCATCTCACACCTGGCGCGGCGCGAAGCAGGGTGGGGCCGGTGGCGAGGCTCGAGGGTCAAGTGGTCTTCTTTGGCGCGGCTGTCTTCGGCGTCGCATTGCTTGAATTCTTGTTGGCGCAGATCGACAAGGTGCTGATTGGCGCGTACATCAACGCCAAACAAGTCGGCATTTATTCGGTCGCAATGGCGATCGTCGCTTTCGTTCCGGTCGCTCTCCAGTCGGTAAACCAGATTTTTTCCCCCACCATCGCCGACCTTCACGCGCGGGGTGAGCAGGCGTTACTCGCTCGCCTGTTTCAAACTTTGACCAAGTGGATATTGGGGCTCACCCTGCCTTTGGCCACGGTCGTGATCGTGTTTTCAAAACCGCTCATGCAAATGTTCGGGCACGATTTCGAAGCCGGCTGGATTGTGCTGGTGATTGGTACGCTCGGGCAGTTGATCAACTGTGCGGTCGGCTCGGTCGGATATCTGCTCCTTATGTCCGGAAACCAGAAGCGGCTGGTAAAGATTCAAATGGTGATGGCGACCGTCGTGGTCGCGCTAAACGTCGCGCTGATTCCGGCGATGGGCATCATGGGTGCAGCGATCGCGTCCGCCGTGACCAATGCGTTGAGCAACCTGTGGTATCTGCGAGAAGTGAAGAATGTACTTCACATGAGTCCTTATAATCGGGGTTATTCGCGGCTAATCCCGGCGGTATTGAGCGCGATCGGTGTCGCGTTATTGATCAGAATGTTGTCGCCATCTGCTCTTCCCGCCTGGCTCATTATTGGCGCCGCAATCGGTCTCTGCTATCTCGCGCTGGTTGGGGTGAGTGTCGCGATGGGACTGGATAGCGACGACCGGCTGATTGCTGACGCCATTTGGGGACGCCTTCGTGGTAGTTTTTCAAAGTGATGGTGAATGCACGATGACGGGTTTTCGCGATGTGCGCTTGCCGGAGGATTTGTGCGTCGCCGCAGAAAAGAGATTTGGCGAACGGTTCGGTAGTCTGGAAGCGTCCCTCGAATACATTTTGAAGGAACTGTTGCAAGACAACGCGTCAGCTCTTGACCAGGCGGAACGGCAACTGATTGAAGAGCGCCTCCGCGATCTCGGTTACATTTGATGGAGCGTCTCTCTACGTGAGTAATGCTCGTCAAATGGGGATGAAAACGACTTTGCAGGCACTCCGAGCATTGGGCCACCAGCGGTTGCACCCTTCTATAGCGGATCCCAATTGGCTTGTCCTGCGCGAGCGGCGACGAATCTTAACCGGCTGGATAAGAAAGATCGGAAGCGCTCCAGTCGTCGTTTTGGATTTGGGCGGCCGAATTCAACCGTATCGGCCGCTGCTGGAAGAACGCTCAGAGCAGTACATTGCAGTCGATGTGACTGCCAGCGCGCTTGTCGATGTCGTGGCCAGAGGAGAAGCGCTCCCTTTACGAGACGGGCAGGTTGATGTGGTGATCTGCACCCAGGTTCTGGAGTACATGCACGATCCGCAGTTGGCAGTTGAGGAAATGTATCGCGTACTGAAACCAGGCGGCACTTTGCTTCTTACAGTCCCGGCAATTTTTCCGCGCGACGCCGATCATGACTGCTGGAGATTCATGCCTGAAAGCTTACGATACCTGTTGAGACGTTTTTCCAAGGTGGAAATCGAAGCCGAGGGTTCGAGTGTGGTAGGAATTTTCCGCACATTTGGGGTTGTCATTGGGACTTATACCAAACCGGCTTGGCTGGCAACTTTGTTTCGGTGGACGCTGGTGCCCATATCAAACCTCTCCGCGGTCGCTGTGGCGAGAGTGGTTCATACCAAGAACGATCAATTCTCAGCGAATTTTGCCGCTTGCGCCCAGAAATGAAATCACCGTCGGCTACGCAGACAGCAACAACCGAGGAGCTGCGCAAGTTGTTGCTTCAGTACCGGCGTGAAAACTGGAATGGAATTCAAACAGAAGAAGCACAAGCGCAGGTCGTTTCGGACATTCTCACCAGCGAGGCCGACGCCCCCTTGCGCCGCGCGCAGAAATATCTCCACCTCTCGTCGCAATCGAGACTTCTGGACTTGGGTTCGGGAGTAGGCAGTTTTGTGGCGGCTTGCCGGACACAAGGCCTGCAATGCTTCGGCGTGGAACCAGACCGCATCGGTAACGGCGCGCAGTTAACATCCATTCAGATCGCGCGCCGCCGGGTAAATGATCAAGTTTTCGTTGCGGGCGTGGGTGAGATGCTTCCGTTCGCAGACCAGAGTTTTGATTTCGTCGTGATGAACCAGGTGATCGAGCACGTTGGTGACCAGCACGCCGTGTTGCGCGAAGCCGTTCGTGTAATGAAGTCGGGAGGTGTGCTTTACCTGGCGTGTCCCAACTATCTTCGATTTTACGAACCGCACTACAAGATCTTCTGGATTCCTCTTCTGCCAAAATTCCTCGGTCGTTTGTACCTGCGATTGCGAGGCCGCCGGCCCGTATTGATCGACCAGATCACATATACGACGAATGCTCGAATTAAAACACTTCTGCGATTGGCAGCGCCAGAAACACAAGTCGTAGATCTCCATCGCGAGCAGTTCCTCGGGAAGCGCTCAGAAAGTTCTTTCGCAAGCAAAAAAGTGAGAGTTATAAATCGCTTGACCCGGTTGCCCGTGGTAGGCCCTGCGTTCCTTGCACTCGCACTATGGCTGGTCACAATACTGGCGGGGAGCTGTGAGTTCGTCGTCATCAAGCGCAATCGGTTGGGGGAATGATGTCGGCCCTGCCTCGCAAACTGTGGAATCGGGCGCAAGCCTTGGTGCCTGTTCGCGGATTTTTCTTTGATCGTCCGTTGGTCCTTCTGCAAAGCGATGACTGGGGTCGGGTAGGGCTGCAAGATCAGGAGGGTTTTGATCGTCTGACGGCCGCTGGGCTGAAGCTGGGCGAGCGTCCTTATGATTTCTACACACTTGAGACTGCCGATGATGTGAACGCCCTTGGCACGTTGCTCAAAGCGCATCGCGATTCGACCGGGCGGCCGGCATGCCTGGGAATGAATTTTCTGACTGCCAATCTTGATTTTGTGAAAATGGCGGATTTTCGTGAGATCAAACTTCTCTCACTAGCAGATGGTCTGCCAAAAAACTGGAAGCGCCCCGGACTGTTTGAGGCTTATCACGCAGGTATCGAGAGTGGCGTCTTCAATCCTGCGCTTCATGGTACAACGCATTTTTCATGCTCGGCGGTCGAACGTCATCTGATGGATGAAGGGGAACGCGGCCAACTGCTGCGGAAGTTATGGCGCGCAGGCGATCCATACATTCACTGGCGGATGCCCTGGATCGGGTATGAATACTGGGATCCGGAAAATCCTGACGGGGAATCTTTTCTTTCGCTCGCAGGGCAGGCGGAGAAAATCGGATGGGCGGTGGGCAGTTTTGCGAAACTCTTCTCCAGGTTGCCTCGTTCCGCATGCGCGCCCGGATACCGCGCGAACCAGGATACGATCACGGCCTACGGACGTTACGGCATTCGCGTTTCGCAGAATGGGGCGCGTGCTCTCGTGCCGCCACATTTCGACGGCAACGAAATTCTCGAGCTCTACCGCACCGTTGATCTGGAGCCTGCCGTCGCTGAGAATTTCTCGCTCAAGGCATGTTTAAAGGCGGCGGATCGTGCCCTTGCGCTTGGCCTGCCGGCAATCGTGTCTGTGCATTCGATCAATTTTCATTCTTCTGTGAAGGACTACCGCAGCAAGACGCTCGACGCCCTCGATCAATTTCTGACTGCTCTCGAACAGAAATATTCCAATCTCTTGTATCTTCACGATGAGGACCTGTGGCAACTCGTGCAGACGGGTGCGTATCCGACCGATTCGCGCCCCACGCGCGTGGTGGTGACCAAAAAGAGAGTGAGCCGCAGAGGCATTCGGACGGAGGTGGAAGACTGATGGCCGCGAGGAAATCCGTCGTGCTGGTCACGGTCGATTGCCTGCGCTCCGACCGCGTCGGGTTTCTCGGCCACGATTGCGCGACCACTCCGTTTCTCGATTCGATTGCGCGCGAGAGTTGCGTGGTGCCCGCGGCGATCGCGGCCGGGTCGCCGACTTATTATTCGTTCCCCGCGACATTCGCCTCGCGCTCACCGTTGGGCTTGGGTCGCGACATCTTAGGTTTAGCGCCAGGCGAAGCGACGTTGGCATCCGTGCTTCAAGGCGCAGGATTCGCGACTGCCGCATTTTCTGCGGCGAATCCGTATATCTCTCCGCGCTTCGGTTACGACCAAGGGTTCGACACCTTCCATGATTTCCTCGAAACTGCGCCGGTGGTGGCGGGCGCCGCGGCGGCAGGTTCGGGGAAAGGCAGTCGGATCAATCGCGCGCTGGCATCCACGAGTCATCGGCTTGGCCCGCTGGGCGCAGCCTATAACGAACTCTATTTTCAATACTGCCAGCGATTGGCTGCACCACCGGCAGGTTCGTTTGCGGACTTGCGCCGTTTTCCATCCGCGGACGTGATCGTCGATCATGCGAACGCATGGTTGGGTTCGATTGGCGACTCACCATTTTTTCTATGGTTGCATTTGATGGATCCACACGCGCCGTACTATCCCTCGAAAGAGGCGCTTGCAGCGACGGGTGTCTCGGATATGACTACAACTCGCGCGCGGTACTTGAACTCGTTTTGGAATCGGTCGAATGTGGGCGTAAACCGATTGCGCCGTTACCGCGACGCGGTTCTAGGCCTTTACGACGCGGGCGTCCGGTGGGTGGATATGCAGCTCGAGCGACTTGTGGAATCTCTCCGCGAACTGGAACGCTGGGATGCTTGTGTCTTCGCCGTAACGGCCGACCACGGCGAGGAATTTCTGGACCATGGCGGGCGATTTCATCCGCCGATAGGGCTGTTCGAAGAAACGGTTCATGTGCCGCTTCTGCTGAGAGTTCCCGGTGTCATAACTTCCACGCAGTCGAAGTCTCCCTTCAGCCTGCTTCACCTGGCGCCGACATTATTGGGTGCCGTGGGAATTCCGTCTCCGCCCGAGTTCACTGGGAACAATTACTGGCCTCAATTTGAGGCAGGCGCGTCGTGGAACGAGCCCGCGATTGCGGAGTGCGTCGCGGGCTGCACGAATCCTTTTTGGCCGGAACACCGATCAGGTCCGCGCATTCTTGCCGTGCGAGAGGAGCGTTACAAGCTGATCCTGTATTTCGACCCGTCGCGTGAACTGCTGTTTGATCTGGAAGCGGATCCTCGAGAACTTGCGCCGCTGCCAGTGGCCGCGGAAAAGCCTGTACGGCGCCGCCTGCTGGAGCGTGCCCGCGCCCACCTTGCGGCAAAACGGGACGAGAAAGCGAGGCTCCGCGCTCGCATGCGGGACCTCCGTCTAGAATGGACGAATCCGGATGCGAAGACCGTCGCGCCGAGTGTCGGCGTACCTTCTGCGAACTCTGCATGATGCCCATTCGACTTCTCGTGGACACATTCGCCGACGACGGCCTTACTAACGCCCAAATGAGCAATGGACGCGAAATCATTGCGCGGCTCGACCCGGACCGGTTCCACGTCACAACGTTCGTGTTGGGAAATGCGGATCCCCGGATTCAATCGCGTCCGAACACCCGGCTTGTGCGACTTCCGCAGCGCCGGCAGACCCTCCCGATTCTGCGCGAGTTTCTATTGGGCCGACATCACTTGCTGTTCTATCCGAAAGCCTCGCCCGCAATGCGGTGGTATATGAAAGTGAAAGCGCTACGAGGGCGCGGCGGGCTTACGGTGGGCACGGTAGAGTCGCAGATGAACCTCCGGGATGAGCCTACAATTACGCCGGGCAATGTGCGCATGTTCGAGCAGACAGTGTTGCGCGCAGATTATCTATTCAGTAATTCGAACAAGGTGGCACAAAGTCTCGAGAAAAACTACGGACGCAAGAGCGAAGTGATTCCTACGGGCGTCGATACGGATTTTTATTCACCCGGAACGCGTCCGGCTAACCCCCGGCCCCGAGTTTTGTTTGTTGGATCGCTGCGGCCTTTTAAGGGCCCCGATATCGTTCTGGATGCGGCGGAACGTTTTCCTCAAGCAGACTTCGTAGTCGTTGGCGATGGTTTGATGGCGCCGGCCTTAAAGACTCGCGCGGCGAAACTTGCGAACGTCGAAATGAAAGGTGCGCTCGCCGTGCCCGCAGTGCTTGAAGAATACTGGCGCGCGGATGTTTTTCTTTTTCCCTCGCGCTGGGAGGGTTCTCCGAAAGTGATTGCGGAAGCGGCAGCTTGCGGACTGCCGGTGATTGCCCGCAAAGATTACGAGCCGGAAACGGTGCGGGATGGTTTAACGGGCTTCCTGGTTAGCGACAACGAAGAATTATTTGCTCGATTGGAATTTGTGTTGTTGCATCCGGAAGAATGTCGCTCCATGGGACAGCGCGGTAGGGAACATATTGCGGCGTTCGACTGGAATGTTGTCGTGCGAAAGTGGGAAGAAGTTTTTACGCGGCTGGCGCGCGGGGGTGCACCCGGATCGTGAACTCATCTCCTGTCTCGGCCGGTTCCGGACGCGATCGTCCTCTGCACGTCCTGACGCTGACACCGTTTTACCCGACTCGATCGGACGACGCCTCCGGATGCTTTATCGCCGAGCCTCTTGCGGCGATGGCGGAACGAGGAATATTGCAGACCGTTCTCGCCGTGCGGCCGTTCCATCGCGGCATGGTCGCGCCGGGCACTGCGGCTCCTCCTGCCGATTTTGTGCGGTATTTCTCAATCCCTGGTGGTTGGGGACTCTCAACGGCTGGGGCCTTCCTGTTTGCTGGCACTCTCGGCCAGGTTCGCAAGTTGCACCGAGAAAAACCAATCGATCTAATCCACGCTCACGCGCCTCTGCCGTGCGGTCATGCGGCAATGTTGGTGCGGCGTGAACTGGGAATCCCGTTTCTAGTTTCGGTTCACGGCCTGGATGCCTACTCGGATGTGCAGGTCGAAGGGCGACCGGGCCAATGGTGCCGACGGGTGGCGCAGCTTGTGTATCGCTCAGCGGGTCGCGTGATTTGCGTGAGCGAACACGTAAGGGACGAAGTACTCAAAGGATGTCCCTCGGCTCATACCGCGGTTATTTACAACGGCGTCGATCCAAAGATGTTTGCGCCCGAGTCGGCGGGGAGCGTTAATGGGACCGTCATTCTAAGTGTCGGCAACCTGATCCCGACCAAAGGGCATGCCGTGCTCTTGCGCGCGATCCACGCAATCAAGGACAGTTATCCGGCTCTGCGGTGTGAGATCGTCGGTAGCGGAGTAGAGCACGCTCGCCTTCGAGAGTTGGCACAACAACTCCAGATTGAAGACCGCGTGCGCTTTCTCGGACGCCTGCTGCGCCTAGAACTGTCAAACGCTTTTCGCCGTTGTACGCTATTTGCGCTCCCAAGTTTTTACGAAGGACTGGGATGCGTTTATCTCGAGGCCATGGCCTCAGAAAAAGTAGCGATTGGATGCAGTGGGCAGGGAATCGAAGAGATTATCCAGCACGGGAGAAACGGCTGGCTTGTCGAGCCGCAGAGTGTGGATGATCTGGCGCGCGGCCTTGCTACGCTGCTTTCCGATGGCGGCCTCCGCAGCGCGATTGCGGCCCGCGGACGTCAAACGATTTTGAACGCGCTGACGGTAGCTCATCAGGCCGAGCGTCTGGCCGCCATTTACCGCGAGACATCAACATGAAAGCACGTCTGACCGTCATCACAGAGATTATTGCGCCCTACCGCGTACCGGTATTCAACGCGCTCGCTGCACGGAATGACGTCGAACTACATGTTATTTTCCTGGCGAAAACCGATCCGACTCTCCGCGAGTGGGAAGTGCCATTCGGAGAAATGCATTTTTCCTTCGAGGTACTCCTCTCATGGCGTCGACGAGTCGGCAAATACAATATTCTTTTGAATCGCGGGATTTCCAATGCATTGGAATCAAAGCGTCCCGACGTGATTCTCTGCGGCGGTTACAACTACCTCGCTTCATGGCGGGCCGCATACTGGGCTCGCTCACATCAGGTCCCGCTCCTGCTCTGGCTGGAGAGCACCGCGGCTGACCAGCGCAGCGAACGCATGGCCGTGGAATCTCTTAAGAAGCGATTTCTGGGCCTCTGCCGGGCGTTCGTCGTGCCGGGGAAATCTTCGGCGGAATATCTGCGGTCGCTCGGCGTCAGGGAGGAAGTGATCTTCACGGCGCCGAATGCGGTGGACAACGACCTTTTCTCGATCAGGGCCGAAGCGGCTCGAAACGCCGGCTGCACCATCCGTGAGCAACTTGGACTTCCCGAACGATTTTTTCTCAACGTCGGGCGCCTCGTTCGAGCAAAAGGTGTCTTTGACCTTCTCGAAGCTTATGCCAAACTGGATGGTCCCTTGCGTCGCGAAATTGGGCTCGTGTACGTGGGGGACGGCGCGGCACGACCGGAACTCGAGGCCCGCGCGGCTAAGATAACGCCTGGCCGCATATGCTTCACGGGATTCGTGCAGAAAGAACAGCTGCCGTCGTACTACGCGTTCGCCGACGCGCTGGTGTTTCCGACGCACAGTGATCCTTGGGGTTTGGTGGTGAATGAAGCCATGGCATGCAGTCTCCCGGTGATTACGACCTCTGTGGCTGGTTGCGCGGCTGATCTAGTGAAAGACGAATGGAATGGCAAGGTTGTTCCTGCGCAAGATCCGGCGCAACTTGCAGTAGCGATGAAATATTTGATGTCGAATCCCGAGTTGAAATCGGTCATGGGCGAACGGAGCCACGAGCGAATCGCAGCGTTCTCGCCTGACTGCTGCTCCGCCGGCATCGCGCGCGCAATCCAGAGATCTGCGGTGCGATCGTGAATGGCGGTTCGCTCAGGATCGTTTTGTTCGGAATTGTCGTTTTGGGCCTGCTCGTCGGCTACTTTTTTGTTGAAACGCATCCCGGATACTTCAATAACGTCGACTACCTAGCCGCCCTGGTGCTCCTGCAGTTGGTGATGGCAAGTCTCTGGAAATATGAAGTCGTTTTCTTTCCGCTGCTGATGGGATTTTTTCTTTGGGGGGGGATGGATCTTCCGTATTCTTCGGCCGGAATGACGGCACGATGGCTGGTTCTGGTGGTCGCTGCATCCGCTGGCTTTGTGATGTGGATGCGCCTGCGTCAGCATTCCTACAACGCGTTTCACCTGGTGGCCTTCTTCTGTGTCGCTGCTGCGTTCGTTTCGGCGCTGGTTTCGGCGGACCCTCCCACGTCACTGCTCAAGGTGCTTAGCCTGTTTCTGCTTTTCCTGTACGGTGCGACAGGAGCGCGACTCGCCCTCCTGGGTCGCGAAACGAAGTTTATCAATGGTCTCATCATTGCTTGCGAGCTTGCGGCGTATGCTTCAGCCATCAGTTATCTGGGTCTGGGAGCACCGATTTGGGGCAATCCAAACTCACTCGGCGCCGTCATGGGTGTGGTGGTTGTGCCGATCTTGCTCTGGGCCGTGATTGTGGCGGAAACACGAGGCCAACGCTATCGCAGAGTGGCTGCGCTGCTGATAGCCTCATCGTTGCTGTACGTTGCGCTGTCCCGGGCATCGATTCTTGCCGCTGGCGTCGCCGTCGTCACACTTTGCTTCTGCTTGCGTCGTCAACGACTTTTGGTGCAAGGCGCCTTCCTGGCGGTCTTGTTTCTTGCTACAGCGGCGGTCCTTTATCCAGCGCACTTCGAAAACTTTGTTGAGTCGGTCACGGCGGAAGTTTTGTACAAGGGGAAAGGCGATGCGGAGATCTGGAGTTCCAGAAAGAGTCCGTGGCAGGATACGCTCGCAGTCGTCAAAGAGCGGCCGTGGTTCGGCACCGGCTTCGGCACCAGTTACATGGGCGAATATGCATCGCGCGGATCGCTCGACTTGTCGCCCTCGTCAGGCGGCCTTTACACGAAAGAAGGCACCAATCGCGAGCATGGCAACAGTTACCTGGCGTTATTAGAGTACGTCGGCCTGCTGGGAATGCTTCCCTTCGCGCTGTTATTTTTCCTCGTGGCACGAATGATCGCTCAGATTTGTTTGTGGATGCGAGCGAATTCCGACCCCTACCACTGCGCGATTCCCCTGGCCATGGTGTTGATGGCAGGACTGATTCACGCCTTCTTCGAGGATTGGTTAATGGCTGTGGGCTATTATTTGTGCCTATTTTTCTGGACATCCGCCTTCTTGCTGCAGGACGTAATGCCGGCCCCCCAGCCAATTCGCCTGCCAAGAGCGTCCCCCGCCCATCCCAGAGTCGCGCAACCCTTCGGAACGATCGTTCCCAACCGATGATTCACCTATTCGTCAACGCTTTGGCCGCGAGCGCCGGCGGCGGACTGACCTATATTCGCAACGTCGTCCCGCACCTTGAGAGCAGGAACGATGTTCGCAAGACTCTGCTGGTAAATTTCGAAATGCGCCACGAGTTCGCTTCGCTGACGAAATCCGAGGTCATCGATGCGCCGGTTGGTGCGGGAACTGCCTCAAGGTTTCTGTTCGAACAACGGGCGCTTAAGGATGTGGTGCGTTCGAGCGGAGCGGATGTGTTGCTCTCGACCGGCAACTTTGCTCTCCGAAACTCGCCTGTGCCGCAGATTCTGCTGAGCCGCAATGCCCTTTACACCTGTGGGGACTTTTTTCGGGATCTTCGCCAGCGCCACGAATATCGAATGTGGTTCGATACGCGGTTGAAAGCCAGCCTAGCCAGAAGGTCCATACAGACTGCCGAGGTCACCGTCGCCCCCAGTGAAGCCTTTGCGCGGGAATTGCGCGAATGGACGGGCAAAAAAGTTGTTGCGATCCATCACGGATTTGACGCCGAAGCTTTCCAGTCTGATTCTGCACCGCTGCGCGCCGACCTGCGTGAGAAACTCATCTCGACCAACCCAGGCATTCGATTGCTCTTCGTCAGCCATTACAACTACTACCGCAATTTTGAAACGCTGATCCGCGCGCTGGCGCGGGTTGTAAACGCGGTGGAAGGCAAGCGTGTCAGTCTTTTTCTGACGTGCAAGCTGCGCACCGAGGATAATCCTGGATCGTATCGAGCGGAACGGGCGGCCAAACTCGTGAATGACCTCGGCTTACGCTCCAGCGTCGTGGAACTGGGAACAGTTCCTTACTCGCAATTGCACCATATCTATCGCGCGTGCGACATCTATGTGACGCCCGCTTACTGTGAGTCATTCGCGCACCCCTTGGTTGAGGCGATGTCATCTGGCTTGCCGATCATTGCGTCGGATATTCCAGTGCATCGCGAAATCTGTCAGGAATCTGCGGTCTTTTTCCCGCCGTTCTCTGACGAATTGTTAAGTCAGCGAATCTGGCATCTCCTGACATCTTTCGACCAGCGCCGGAGCCTGCAAAGCGCTGGCGGCGATCGAGTCAAGGACTTCAGCTGGCAGCGCCATGTGGATCAAATCGTCGCGCTCGCGTCGCAACTTCAGAGGTAATGGTCCGCACGCGATCAACGCAATACGAAGATCGAATACTGCCCGGCAGGCACTCCCGCAGCCTGAGAGCTGACATTACAAAAGTGCAACGTAACAATGTTCGCCTTCGATACGTATGCAAGCGCTGACAAATTGCCAAGCGCGCTCGGGGGGGCGAGTGAGGCGACAAGCGTTCCGGCTGGAACATCCGAGACCGGAGCATTCACGTCCGCACATGCCTGTGGCGGAATTGGACTGGTCTTAAGTTCGATACGTTTGCGATCCATTTGCGCGATCGGCGCTCCGTTTCCGACGGAGAGACTGGCTCCATCCTCGATCACGACCGGCACCGCAAACGTCTTCGCCTTCGCAGTTAACTGCTCTTTCCAGCTTTTTCCGTCGCCGACGTTTCCAATATAGCTCGAGAGGGATAGGGGAGCGCCGAAGCTGATGCCCACCTGCGAAGCACTGCCATCGCCGTGGTCGTATCCGATGAATGCGTCATTCGGATCGTTCACGGGGCGGTTGTTGGCGGTAGCGACAGTCTTGGCGAAGTTGGAATCCGAGAGTGTGACAATGTGCCCGGGCGCGCTTCCGAGCGTCGAAAAATTCAGACGCCCCTTCAGGTTCAAGCGCTGTTTGCCGTCGCCGTTTGGCTTGACCGCCATCACCATGGCTCCTTGTTCATAAAATGCAGATGGCGGAAAATTCTGCGCCGCACAAGCGATCCAGGCGGGAGTCCAGTTTCCCAGAGCGGAGCAAGAGTCGGCGAAGGCCACAGGCTTGCTTGCGCCCGCAACGGAAACGACCTGCGCCGACAGTGAGTCGATTGTTAACGTCGCCGCGCTGAAAGCAGAGTTCGTTTCCGCGGACGATCCGAGGAAAAAGTCGCCAGGCCAGTAGGGAACTTTCGGAAAATAGGTGACCGGAGCGAGCGTGTACGAACCGGGTGTCGCCTCCGCGTCCGTGAAGGTACAAACTCCGGCAGAGCAGGCTGAGTTTCTGGCCACATCTTTCGCGATGGCAAAATCGCCAGTGCCGTAGGGCGCTTGCTCGCGCTCGTTCGGGGTGATTGTGATTCGCAACAGATCGAGGAGGTCGGCCTCCGGAATGTCCGCCGTAGTAACGGCGATGCTTCCGGTACCATTTGTGAGCGCCTTTCCCGCGTACAAGGGATTGGCGTAACCGAACTTTGGGTGATGCGCGACGAGGTAGTAGCGATATTCTTGTTTGCCCGTATTGGCGAAGACCGGAATTTTTCCCTGTGGTCCCGCGCCCCCCGACCAGTTCAGTCGCTGGCCCATGGCAATGACTCCGGCTGACCCGATGTTTCCAAGTTTGTTCTTGCAGTTGCCGGCTTCCATGTACACGTTCTCGAGCGCCGTCGATCCGTACCCTCCGCGCGGCGTGCCTGTGCGCACGCCAAACTGGTTGTAACCTTGTACGACACTGTCGGAAATTCTGAGCGTGTTTCCAGATTGCCAGTCGACCCCGTTGCCTTGGCATTGTGGGGAGAGATTCAGATTCTTGAGCCACCCTACTGCCGACCACTTGTTGAACGGGCCCGGAGCCGTCACGTAACTCCCGCAGAACGTCGCATCGCACCGCACTCCATACCCCATACTGGTCGAGAGGCCGTCGAGCAGAAAGGCCTGATCATCGTCGACCTGAACGTAAGTTCCGAACGTTCCAGGCTTTCCTGTGCGAGTGCTCACGTTGTAGATTCTGGTTTTTTGCCCGTTGACTTCGATGAATGGTTGGATGCCATTCGGCACCATTGGGCGGCCCCGCGGATTGATCAGGGTGACGTCGAGCACGGCATTGGAATTCGCCGGATCGCCGACGTAAAGACAGGCGTCATCCATATAGCATTCGACGATCGAACCCGAGAAGTCGATGGTCTGGTTTGACGCGCGAAGCGAGACGCGAGCGCGCAATTTGTATTCGCCCGGTGCTACCACTACTTTGCCGGATTGAGCGAGTCCCGGCGGATTGCCAGGTGTGATGCGCGCTGCTATCAGTGCTTCCTGCAAACCGTCGGACGCGCTGGAAAGTCTGTATCCGTTCGGATGCGCGGTGGCGGTCGTAAACTGCAGTGTGCCGGCCTTGCCGTCGCCCTTGCACGAACCACCGTTCACTTTCACAGCTTCCCCGGAACCTGCGCCACCCACGTAAACAAAATAGTCGGGCTCATCTCCCCGCACGCCGGGAGCGCAGGCCGACAATGCAACTGTCTTCGGTCCGGGACTCGAGAGATCGCTGGTCGAGCCTACCGTCCAGACATGATCATTCACATACTTGATCGAGTTCGAAACCTCTTGCGATCGGATTGTGCCTGCCGCTAACAACATCCCGATAAAAAGCGCCAACTGCCTTCTCATAAAATTGAACCCTCTCGAAGTTTCCGCCCCGATTTTTCGCCCCGATGTAGTCTAACGCCGCGTCGCTTCTGGTCGATTCCGGCAACCCCACTCGTTTACGGCCGCTCACCATGTCCCGTCCAACGTGCCATGATAGGTTGGATGGCGGGTGCACCGCCGTATCGGCGGACCCCTGTCTCTCACTATGTGCGGCATCGTCGGCATTCTGGCTGAGAACGGAACCGTATCCCCCGATGTGTTAGAGCGCGCAACACGTTCACTTGCGCATCGCGGACCAGACGACCACGGAACCGTCATCCTTCGCGCGACTTCTCCCATGCCCCTCGAAGTTGGGCTGGGCAACCGCCGCCTTGCGATTCTCGATCTCTCCCCCCTCGGTCACCAACCGATGCAAGACCCGCCGACTGGAAACTGGATCGCTTACAACGGAGAGATCTACAACTTCCGCGAGTTGCGGGCCCAGTTGGAAAGCGAAGGCGACCAGTTCCGCAGCCACTCTGACACCGAGGTCCTACTCAAGGCCTATGCCCGATGGGGCGACAGGTTCGTCAACGAACTCCGCGGAATGTTTGCCTTCGCCATCTGGGATGCCGGCCGCCGGCGGCTTTTCCTTGCCCGCGACCCGATGGGCATCAAGCCTCTCTACTATTTCAAGTCCGATCGTCATTTCCTGTTCTCGTCGGAAGTTCGCACATTGCTGGGCACAGGCCTCGTGCCACGCAAGCTCGATGAAGTGGGACTGCTGAGCTATCTGACGTTCGGATCAGTCTACGACCCATTCACTCTGGTGGAAGGCGTGTCATCGGTGCCGCCCGGACATACACTCGCCTGGGAAAGTGGCACGCTTCGTCAACACGCCTATTGGGATTTCGATTCAGTGAAGCCTGTCGCGCAAGCAAGCGGGATCCACGCCGAAGAAGAGGTCCACGCGCTGATCGACGAATCGATTCGTATGCAGTTAGTAAGCGACGTTCCGGTCGGGGTCTTTCTTTCGGGCGGTATTGACTCGAGCGCGCTGGTCGGCGTTCTCGCGCGCCACGGCATCACGCCTTCTACATTCTCCGTCACTTTCCGCGAGGCGGAATATTCCGAAGCCGATTATTCTCGCGCTGTTGCCCGGCACTTTAAGACAGATCATCACGAACTCACCGTTTGCCAGAACGATGTTCTGGAAATTCTTCCGACCGCGCTGCGCGCGATGGATCAGCCGACCATGGACGGCATAAATACTTACTTCGTTTCACAGAAAACTCGCGAAGCTGGGGTGAAGGTTGCGCTCTCGGGACTCGGTGGTGACGAGATGTTCGCTGGCTATTCCAGTTTCCGTACCGTTCCCCAGATGGAACGCTTCGCGAACCGGTTGAAGCACCTGCCAGCCGTGTTTCGTGAACCGTTGGCTGCGGCTTACTCGTGCTTCGCGCCGGCGAACGATCGGAATCGCAAGATCGCTTCCCTAATGCGCGATAACGGTCGGCTGGTTCACCCATATTTTCTTTCGCGCATGGTGTTCACACCTTCGCAGACGGATGGATTGTTTCGAGGACCGACCGAAAACGCTTTTGCGAAATTAAAGGCCCCGCTGCAAGAGGCGCTGTCCCGCACCAGGAGCCTCGATCCGGTGAATCGCGTCTCCTATCTCGAAGCACGGTGTTATATGCTCAATACCTTGCTGCGTGATTCGGATTTCATGAGCATGGCCCACGGCTTGGAAGTGCGCGTTCCTTTGATCGACCACCGGTTGGCGGAGCAGGTAACAGCGCTGCCTGGAATGACAAAGATTGATCCTCGAACACCGAAGCCCGTACTTGTACGCGCGCTTGGTGACACGCTTCCCAACGAGATTGTGCATCGTACGAAGCGTGGGTTTACCCTGCCATTTGAAAGCTGGATGCGACAAGCCTTGCGTCCTGAAGTCGAACGCCGGCTCGGCGGCCTGCACGGGATTTTGGCAGAGATAACGAACTCAGACAGTGTGCGGAAAACCTGGAGCGACTTTGAGAGCGCCCGAACTTCTTGGACTCGTCCCTGGTCACTCTATGTGCTTGACCGGTGGTGCGAGCAGCATTTTTGAACCCATTTTTTCCGATGCATCAGACCAAGGAGTCGCCGCAATCCGCACCTTCTGCAACGGCTGGCAAGCTGCCTGTCACGGTTATTATTCCCGTGCGCAACGACGCCAGAAATCTTCGTCGCTGTCTTCTGAGTCTCGAAGATGTCAGCGAAGTTCTCGTGATCGATTCGCAAAGCACGGACGACAGCGTGGAAATTGCGCGCGCGCACGGCGCCCAGGTGGCCCAATTCCACTACCACGGCGGATGGCCTAAGAAACGCCAGTGGGCCATGGATACACTTCCGCTTGCCAACGATTGGATTCTGTTGCTGGATGCCGATGAGGTTTTAACGCCCGAACTGAAAGCAGAAATCCGTCAAGCCATTCAAGACCCTGCCATCGACGGTTACTCCATCGGGCTGCAAATGTGGTTTCTCGGCCGGACGTTGCAACATTGCGATGCCAGCTTCTTCAAGCTTTCCCTGTTCCACCGCGGCAAAGGGCATTATGAGTGTCGGCTCGCAGACCAGGATGCGTCGATGGCTGACATGGAAGTCCACGAGCACGTTGTTGTTGACGGTCCCATTGCGCAACTTCGGCACCAAATCACCCATCACAATGTCGAATCTTTGTTTCGCTACATCCGAAAACATAATGAATATTCCAACTGGGAGGCGCGTGTGCTGATGGCCGGACAGTCGGCCAGCGGAGAGGTGACTCCATGCTTCTTCGGTACGCAAGCTCAGCGGCGGCGCTGGCTTAAGCTGCGACTTTTTGATCTTCCCGGTTCGCCGCTTCTGCTTTTCCTGTATCGTTATGTAATAAGGCTCGGCTTTCTGGACGGCGTTCCAGGCCTGATTTACTGTGGATTTCAGGCAGTCCAGATGTTCCACACGAAAGCCAAAATCTACGAGCTGCGATCCAGGAAGGATTAACTCTCCTTATGTGCGGCATCAGCGGTCTGGTGAACTGCGGCGACGGCGAAGCTCTCGCCCGGATGACCCACGTCCAGACCCATCGCGGCCCCGATGATTCGGGGTTATGGGAGCAGCGTTTTTCAGACGGAACCTATTTCGGCCTCGGAAGTCGACGGCTTGCCATCCTCGACCTCTCCACGAGCGGCCGCATGCCGATGTGCAATGAAGACCGCACGGTCTGGCTGACTTATAACGGCGAGATCTACAACTTCCGCGTTCTGCGCGAGGAACTGGCCGCCAAGGGCCATCGCTTTTTCTCGAACACCGATACCGAAGTTGTGTTGCGTCTCTACGAACAGTATGGCGCTGCCTGCGTCGAGAAGCTTAACGGGATATTTTCATTCGCAGTGTGCGACCTGCGCAGCGGCTCGCGACAACTCTTTTTCGCCCGCGATCACTTTGGCGTGAAGCCGTTGTACTACTGGCACAATGGATCCAAACTCGCCCTTGCCTCTGAAATCAAGGCGTTGCTTGAAGTTCCGGGCATTGATGCCGAACTCGATCCCATTGCGCTGCACCAGTACCTGACATTCCTATGGGTCCCCGATCCGGCCACGATGTTCAAAAACATCGTCAAACTCCCTGCCGGACACAGCGCCACGTTCCGCAATGGCGAGCTGAAAATCTCGAAGTATTGGGATCTTACTTTTCCTTCTGCCGCGGCCTCGTTTTCAAAATTAGAGCAGGAACTCGCAGACGAAATTCAGGCACGATTTCAGCAATCGGTCACCGCGCAGATGGTCAGCGATGTGCCCATCGCCGCATTTCTTAGCGCAGGGCTCGATTCCTCCAGCATTGTTGCGATGATGTCTCGCGCGACAAAACAGCCCGTTCGAACTTATACCATTACGTTTCCATCGAAATACCGCGTCGGCGAATCTACGCTCGACGATCCCGAGGTGCCATCACGACTCGCGCGTCAGCTGGGCTGCGACAACGAGCAAATTGTCGTCGAACCCGACGTGGTCGATCTTTTGCCGCGTCTGACGTGGCATATGGACGAACCGACTGCCGACCCCGCAATCATCGCTGCGTACCTGGTCTGCCGCGAAGCGCGAAAGCAGGCGACCGTCATGCTCTCTGGCGTGGGCGGAGACGAACTGTTTGCGGGATACCGTAAGCACGTCGCGCATTACTGGGCTCAGGCTTATCAGAAAACTCCGGGACCGATTCGCACGATGGCCGAATCGGCGATTTCCGCACTCCCCTCCATGCGCGGCAGCCGGCTCAAAGGAACCGTTCGCCTGGTGAAGAAGATGGCGCGCGGCGCGTCGCTCTCACCGGCGGACCAGTTCATTCAGAACTGCACGTACCTCGACGACGGTCAAAAGTCAGCACTCTATGCGGACCAGATGCGTGAGGCTGTTTCCGGCTCCGATGCCGCCATGCAGCATCGAGTGGCGTTCGAACGCGTTCGCGATGCGGATTTTCTCAACCAGATGCTTTACGTTGATACCAAGATTTTCATGGTGAGCCTGAACCTGACCTATAACGACAAGATGAGCATGGCATCGTCGGTGGAAGTCCGTGTCCCATTTCTTGATCGTGAATTCGCGGAATTTGTCGCCTGGAATGTTCCTCCTTCGATGAAACTGAACGGCCGCATTCAGCCCACCACCAAATACGTTTTCCGCAAAGCGATGAAACCCTTCTTGCCGGAGGAAGTGTTGAAGCAGCCGAAAGCCGGCTTTGCCGCGCCCATCGACTACTGGCTTGCGAATGATCTCAGGACTATGGTCGACGATTTGCTCTCAGAGTCAAGCGTTCGCGCGCGCGGGATATTTCAGCCCTCCGTCGTACGCCGTTATGTAGACGAGCACCGGGCCGGCTCGCAGGATTGGTCGATGCAGATCTGGCAACTCCTCATGCTCGAATTGTGGATGCAGCTTTTCCTCGACGGCGGTGCGCGTCACATGTCCGCAATTGCCGCCCCGCAGGTGATGAACGCATGAAGCAGGTATTGCAACGTGCGCGAACGGGTGAGATCACCGTCGAGGAAGTCCCTCCGCCGCAGTTGTTGCCCGGATGCGTGCTGGTCCGCGTGGCCGCCTCGCTGGTCTCTGCCGGGACCGAGCGCGCTTCATCCGAGTTTGCTGCGAAAAATCTTCTGCAAAAAGCGAAATCTCGCCCTGACCTGGTCCGTGAAGTGATGGCAAAAGTGCAGCGCGATGGACTACTTCCCACAATAAAAACGGTCCGCAGTCGCCTTGACCAGGCTTCGACGCCCGGCTACAGCAGTGCGGGAATCGTGATCGCCGTTGCAGATGACGTGAGGGACATACGAGTCGGCGATGCGGTCGCTTGTGCTGGAGCCGGACACGCTGTGCACGCGGAATACGCCAATGTGCCGCGGCTGCTGGTTGCACGCATTCCGGAACTGTCGATCTCTCTGGAACACGCTGCTTTCTCCACGGTCGGTGCCATTTGTCTCCATGGAATTCGAACGGCGGAAGTGAAGCTCGGCGACACAGTTGCTGTGATCGGTCTCGGCCTGCTCGGCCAACTCACCGTGCAAATGCTGCGTGCGGCGGGCGCTAGCGTTCTGGGCCTGGACATCCAGCCGGAGCGCGCGCACCTGGCTGCGCAACTTGGTGCGCACGCCGCATGTTCCTCGAGCGTCGAATTTCGGGACCTATGCCTTCAGCGCACTCTCGGACGCGGCGTCGATTCCGTGCTCATCACTGCCGAGACGTCGAGCAGTGATCCAGTCAATCTGGCTGGTGAAATCGCGCGCGAACGAGCCATCGTGGTCGCGGTGGGCACCGTCGGCATGGAAATTGAACGCAAGGCTTATTACGAAAAAGAACTCGATTTCCGCATTTCGCGTTCTTACGGTCCCGGGCGCTATGACACCGCCTACGAGCAGAAAGGCCGCGATTATCCAATCGGGTATGTGCGCTGGACTGAAACGCGAAACATGGAAGCCTTCCTGCAATTGCTCGCCGGGAAGAAACTCAATCTGACGCCGCTCATCACGCATCGCTATCCGATCGATCAGGCGGAACAAGCCTATCGTGTGATCACAGGCGAATTGCGTGATTCTTTTCTTGGCGTAATCATCGCGTACCCGGGCAGCGACTCAGCATCTTCCGATCTGCCACCCTCGAAGGTTTCTATTCACAGTGCACCAATGGATTCCCGCGCCATCTCCCTCGGTGTAATCGGCGCGGGAACCTTCGCGCAGGGCATTTTGCTGCCCTTGCTCAAGAAGATGCCATCGGTCGCTTTCGACAGCGTCTGCACGGCAACCGGCGCCCACAGTCGCAACGTTGCTGACAAGTTTGGATTCCGTTCTTGCACAGCTGACGAATCAGAAATCATTCGCAATAAAGACATCGACGCCGTCGTTATCGCCACCCGGCACAACCTGCACGCCGCCTCGGTGCTGGCGGCCATTCAGGCCGGGAAACATGTCTTCTGCGAGAAGCCGTTGTGCCTGACCGAGGACGAGTTGCGCGAGATTGCCACCGCATACGCTGCTGCCGATCCCAGACTGGTCCTGATGGTGGGATTCAACCGGCGCTTCGCTCCGATGGCGCTGCGCATGAAGAGTTTCTTCTCGGATGTCCGCGAGCCGCTGGCCATGTACTATCGCATCAATGCCGGATTTCTTCCCGCGGACCATTGGACCAACGATCCCGAACAAGGTGGAGGCCGCATTCTCGGCGAACTCTGCCATTTTATCGACTTCCTCATCTACATCGCGGGCTCGGCTCCGGTCGAAGTTCATGCACGGCCCCTGAGAAATCCCGGCCAATATAGCGGTGACAATTTGGTGGTCTCTCTAAGTTTTGCGGATGGGTCGGAATGCACGATTTCGTACCTGGCGAATGGCGATCGTTCATATTCGAAAGAACGAGTCGAGATTTTCGGCGGCGGCTCGGTCGCCGCGCTCGAAGACTTTCGTGAGCTCGAACTGGTTCGTCACGGACGAAGAAACAAAACCAAATCGCGCTGGTCGCAGGACAAAGGTCATCAAGCCGAGCTGCAGGCGTTTGTGGATGCTATCCGCGGCAAGCGCACAAGCCCCGTCGGCATCAGAGAAATCGTCGCCACGACGCTGGCGACACTCCGAGTTCAGCAGTCCATCGCCACCGGCGAAAACGTTCGCATTGACGTAGCCGCTTGGCTCGACGATCGCGGCAACACTCACGAGCCGACGCATTGAATTCTCCAAAGGAGCGCAAACTACCTATTCCATGTTGATTCTGGGCCTGAACATGTTCCATGCGGACGCTTCGGCGGCCATTATTCAGGACGGCGAAGTTCTTTTCGCCGTTGCCGAGGAGCGTCTGAATCGTCACAAGCATTACGGCGGATTTCCCTCACTCGCTGTTAAAGCCTGCCTCGATGCTGCGGGCGCGAAAATTACCGACATCGATCACGTCGCCGTTGGCCAGGACAGCGATGCGAACCTCGCGAAGAAAGTTCAGTATGCCCTCGCAAATCCCGCCAAGATCCTAAACTTCATTCACATGCGACGGCGCAAACAATCGATGCGCGACGTCCGCACTCTGCTGTCGCAGGCTATGGAAGTCGACGCCTCCAGCCTCAGGTTCCAGGAGCACCACCTCGAGCATCACATCGCTCACATTGCGAGCTCCTATTACTGCTCCCCATGGGAGAAGGCTGCCGGGTTCAGCTACGACGGCTCAGGCGACTTTGTCTCGACCATGATGGCTCGCTGTGAAGGCAGCGAAATCGAAATACTCGAGCGCGTCTACCTGCCGCATTCCCTCGGCAGCTTTTACACCATGATCTGCGAGTTCATCGGCTACAAAAAGTATGGCGACGAAGGTAAGGTGATGGGCCTGGCACCGTATGGGAAACCAACCTACGTCGATGAAGTCTCAAAAATCGTCACCTTGAAAAACGGCGCCTTTCAGCTGGACATGAAATATTTCAAGCCCCTGGGAAGCAATCAGGGGATGCAGGTATTGCCCGACGGAACGGTGCGACTGGCGCGACATTTCTCCGCGCGCATGGAAAAACTGTTCGGTCCGCCGCGCGAACCGAATACGGAGATCACGCCCCGCGATATGGATCTGGCCTACGCCATGCAGCACCGCTTTGAAGAAGTGTTTTTTCACATGATGAAGGATCTCCATCGAAGAGTTCCATGGACCGACCTCGCGATGGCGGGCGGTTGCGCGCTCAACAGCGTCGCGAATGGAAAATTGTTTAAGGAAACACCATTTCAGCGCACCTGGATTCAACCCGCAGCAGGAGACGAAGGGTTGGCGATCGGAGCCGCTCTTCACACTTACCATTCCGTTCTGAAGCAACCTCGCCGCACGTTTTCCCCGAGCGCATATCTCGGACCCGATTTTTCCGAACCCGCGATCGAGTCCGAACTGAAACACGCGAAGCTCAAATACCGGCGTCTGGATCGCGAGCCTCTGCTCGAAGCCGTGGCGGAACAAATGGCCGCGGGCAACGTTGTCGGATGGTTTCAGGGCCGCATGGAATGGGGCCCGCGCGCTCTCGGCAACCGTTCGATCGTCGCTCATCCCGGCCTGCCCAACATGAAGGATGTGCTCAACGCTCGCATCAAACACCGCGAATGGTTTCGCCCATTTGCGCCCGCCATCCTCGCAGAGGCCCAGCACCAGTATTTCGAGCACGACCATCCCTCGCCCTACATGCTGCACGTCTACAAAATCCGTCCGGAAAAACGTCAACAGCTTTGCGCCGTCAATCACGTTGACGACACAGGCAGGCTGCAAACAGTGGCGCGCGATGAAAACCCGCTCTATTACGATCTCATTAAGGCTTTCGAACGCCGAACGGGCATTCCCGTCATCCTGAACACGAGTTTCAACGAAAATGAACCCATCGTCTGCACGCCCGCCGAAGCCGCGGACTGTTTTCAGCGGACGAAGATGGACGTGCTGGCGATCGGCCCGTTCGTGGCGCTCAAATCCGATAACTGACCTATGCGCCCAGAGCCTGAACGTTCGCCGTCGAAGGTGTCGTTCGATTCTTCCGCTCTAGTCAAGCTCGCGTCGTTTCGTGGAATGCGCGCCCTTGCGTGGGCGGAAGACATTCTGTACGCATCCCGCGGCTATCAGTTGCTTTCCTGCGCGCCTCAAGGACCTTTAGAGTGGCAACCGGTCGCCCAGTTTCGCCCGCCGGCATGGCGCCAATTCACGTCACGCATCGCGCTGGCGCATCGACTGGTGCGCGACGGATTCCACGCTCTGAATGTTCTTTCCTCCGGATACATCATCGCGGCCATTCCCGGCGCCATCATTACTCGACGTCCAAATCAGCCGCATTTCGAGATCACGCACAAGATTTTGCGCGGTACTCGTCCGCTGCACATTGCGTCGACACCGGATGGCACGCTCTACTGGGGCGAGTATTTCGACAACCGCGACCGCAGCGAAGTCTTCATCTATGGCTCATCGGACCACGGCGCGACCTGGAGCGTGGCGTATACCTTTCCAGCAAAAGCCATCCGACATGTGCACAATATCGTGCACGATCCTTGGCAAAAATGCCTTTGGATTCTCACGGGAGATTACGAACACGAATGCCGCATCCTGCAGGCCACTTGTGACTTGCGAACCGTAGAACCCGTCTTGGAAGGGAATCAGCAAACCCGCGCAGTTGCACTAATCCCCACGCCCGACGCGCTCTATTTCTCTTCCGACACCCCTCTGGAAAAAAATTTTATCTACCGCCTCAGCCGTAGCGGCGAACTCGCGAAGGTGGCCATGATCAATGGATCCTCAATATATGGATGTGCCGTCGGCTCGACGCTCTTTTTCTCTACCATGGTCGAACCAAGTTCATTGAACGCGGGCAGGGAAGTGCGCATTTACAGAAGCGACAACGGTTGGAACTGGCAACAATGCGGTGCATGGGAAAAGGACGCCTGGCCGATGCGCTATTTCCAATATGGCAATGCGATCTTGCCGGATGGAATCAATCACAGCCCTCTTCTTGCAGTGACAACCATTGCCTTGCGCGGGGCGGACCAGCAGATGGGCCTGTGGCGAGTGAACTCCTCCCAACCAGGTTAGCGACGTGATTCTTCGCCAGCCCGTTGAGCGAAGCGACAGTTTCACCATGCTATAGTTCCAGCCAATTGCAGCTTCATGGCGTTCATCAAACGTCTTCACTACTACCGGCGAATTTTCACCGCGTATCTCGGACCCGGCAAGAGCCAACTCACGTTCTGGCACGAAACACCGGCTGCGAATTCGCGAGCAACAGCCGACCGTCTCGGCGAGTACTACATGTTGTTTGCGGAGAAGGCGGACTACGCCGGACATCACGACTCCTCCGGTATTCCCATGCTCGACTACCGCGGGAAGATTGGTTTGCAATACAACCCGATCGCGATCGCACAATGGGGGCTCGCTAATTTCAATCGCTATGCGTCTACGCGTGATGCCGCGGCGGAAAAAAGGTCCTTCAAAGCGGCCGACTGGCTCCGTGCCAACTTGCAGCCCAATGCACTAGGTGTCCCAGTCTGGCAACACTTTTTCGACTGGGAATATCGCGATACTTTGAAAGCGCCTTGGTACTCAGGCTTGGCGCAAGGACAAGGAGTCTCCTTACTTTTGCGGGCAGCGGCCGCATCTGGAAAAAACGAATATCTCGATTCCGCGCAAGCGGCCTTCGAATCGTTTGTTCGACCGGTTTCCGATGGCGGTGTTGTGTTCATCGACGATCATCAAGACCCATGGATCGAGGAATACATCGTCACCCCCCCAACTCACATTCTGAATGGATTCATCTGGGCTCTGTGGGGCCTGTACGATTATTCGCTGATCTTTCCTGCCTCGCCGGCGCGCGAGCTCTTCACGCAGTGCGTGGCAACGCTTCAAAGAAATCTCGGTCGTTACGACACGGGCTTTTGGTCTCTCTACGAACAGGCTGGTACGAAACTGCCAATGGTAGCCAGTCCCTTCTACCATCGCCTGCATGTGGTTCAGCTTCGCATCATGCATCAACTGACGGGACTTTCGATCTTTGCCGAAACGGCCGACCGTTGGGATGAGTACTCTCGCAGCCGCGCCCGTCGCACGCGCGCCCTGGCATACAAGACGGCATTCAAATTGTGCTACTACTAACTACACGGTGAAAATTCTCTACGTTTCTCAGTACTATCCTCCGGAGATGGGAGCTCCGGCCGCTCGTGCTGCGGAACTGGCCTTTCATTGGGCTGCCACGGGTCACGAGCCCACGGTTCTCACCGGATTTCCGAATCACCCCACAGGCATCGTTCCACCGGAGTGGCGCGGACGCCTGCGCCGGCTTTTATATCGCGAGACAATCGACGGCGTTCGCGTGCTGCGCACCTGGCTCTGGCCCCTACCGAATCGCAAGGCTTACGAGCGAGCGCTGAATTACAGTTCTTTCTGCGCGTCCTCCGCGGTCGCCGGCATGGGCGTCGCTCGCCCTGATGTAGTCATCGGAACTTCGCCCCAACTTCTGGTGGGCCTTTCAGCCTGGTGGATTGCGCGTCAGAAGCGCGTCCCATTCGTTTTCGAAGTCCGCGATCTCTGGCCTGAATCTCTGGTAGCGGTGGGCCTCGGTGATTCCGATTCGCTCTTACATCGACTGCTCGGCCGCATCGCCGGCTTTCTCTATCGGCACTGCGATCACATCGTCGTCGTTACGCCGGCATTCAAAGACCACCTAGCGCGCTATTGGATGATAGACGCCGAAAAGATTTCCATTGTCGAAAATGGGGTCGAGACCGACCTGTTCCGGCCGCCTGACGGCGCCAACTTGAAACGTGCGGAACTCGGCGCCGACCAGAAGTTTCTTGTCTGTTATATCGGAACACTAGGGTGGGCCCATGGCCTCGACACTCTGATCGAAGCCGCCGCACAGCTTCAGGTGCAGGAACCCATGGTGCAATTCTTGCTCGTCGGCGAGGGTGCCGACAAAGCTCGCATTCAGGAACTCGCGCGACAACGGGATTTGACCAATATCACTTTTCTGGGCCAGCAGCCGCGCGAGCGCATCCCCGAATTCATCTGCGCCTCCGACGCCTGTCTCGTGTTATTGCGCAAGACCGACGTCTTCAAGACCGTGATCCCTACCAAGATGCTGGAATTCATGTCTTGCGCACGCCCTTTGATCCTAGCGGTCGACGGGCAGGCGCGCAGCATCATGGAAAACGCGCAGGCGGGTATCTACATTGAACCAGAAAATCCCGGCGCGCTAGCTGATGCCATTCTGCAGCTGTCGGCCTACCGCGAATTAAGCGAGCGATTGGGTCGCAATGGCCGCAACTATATTGTCGAGAACTTTTCGAGAAAAAAAACGGCGGACGTCTACCTTGAAGTGCTGAAGCAAGTGTGCAGCGTTTCGAGCCAGAAGGTGAGATAACGCTTTCCAGCACATTGGGATCCTAAGCTTAGAATTCCACGTGGACAAGTTGTCG